>Ga0256827_10000190_pt1 | contig 35601 bp, 38 predicted proteins | sample CV84metaG_FD_185977 | JGI IMG/M metagenome (GOLD analysis project Ga0256827, IMG submission 185977) | Hydrothermal vent microbial communities from East Pacific Rise, Pacific Ocean - CV84 | ecosystem: Environmental > Aquatic > Marine > Hydrothermal vents | place: Pacific Ocean: East Pacific Rise... | reverse complement strand
CTATGGAAGAGCCTTTCGCTCTTTGTTAACTTTTTATCTTGGCTTCCTTGCCTTGATGTTAACTAAATCGTCACTGAAAAAAATAACTTTAATAATTCTAAAATTTTATAAATACATCTTGATTCAATAAATAAAGATTTATGATATAATAGTTTACTTGAATAGAAAGGGGTTTTTATGCAAGAAACAACTATAAAAATATGGGATGAAATTTTTCAAAATAGTGAATGGGGAAAATATCCAAATATTGCAATTATCAAATTTATTGCTAAAAATTTCTATAATGTATCTAGTCGTAAAGATATAAAAATACTCGAATTGGGTTCAGGTCCGGGTGCTAATTTATGGTTTTGTGCTAGAGAAGGTTTTAGTGTTTATGCTTTAGATGGTAGCGAAACAGCAATGAATAAATTGATTGAAAGGTTTAGAAAAGAAGATCTTTTAGATAATTTAAAAGCTACAAAAATAGGTGATTATTATACTACCATTGAAGAGTTTGAAGATGAAACATTTGATGCTATTATAGATATGGAAAGTTTGTATTGCAATCCTTTCGATCGCACACATGAAATTATACAAAAATGTTTTAAAAAATTAAAATCAAATGGTGTTATGCTCAGTGTGACTTTTACTAATGATACATATGGACTTGAAGGAAAAGAGATTGACTATCATGCAGTTCTTCCAACAGTTGGTCCAATGGCAAATATGGGATTTGGCAGATTTGTTACGAAAGATGATATACAAAAACTTTATAAACTAGCAAATAATACTATCACAAATATTCAAAGACAAGAACTTCATCTTGAAAACAATAAGGCAATTAAAGAGTGGATCATTGAAATACAAAAACATTAATAACTCTATAGAAACATCTTTATATAATGAGAAAGATTATATTTCTCTATACACAACAAATGAATCATCTATATTTAATTTTACATATAAAGAAGGAAGTAGTTTTTTTAAAAATACATCAATTAAGAAAAAAATTACTCACATAGGAAGCACTGTTCTAAAAAAAGATTATTATGATTTAGAAACAGCTTATGCATATGGTGGATTTTATACCAATTCGGATGATCCAACCTTTATGGAACGAGCATTTAGTAAATATAAAAAACGAATGAAAGAAGAAAATATCATAGCGGAATTTCTACGTTTTCATCCATTTAATCCTTTTCCTAAAAAATATTATAAAAATTTTGATTTTTTCAACTATGATAGAGATACAGTAATAATAGATTTAACAAAAAATTATAATTATGTAACTGAAAATTATTCATATTCACTTAAACGTAATATCAAAAAAGCAAAAAATAATTTTTTACGCTATGAACAACTTATAAAAAACAATGAAAATATAAAATTATTTTATAATCTTTATTATCAAACTATGTATAAAAACAATGCCAATAAATTTTATTTTTTTAGTTTAGAATATTTTAAAAAACTATTTCAATTACCAACAATATCACTGCATGGGGTATATTATAAATCAAAAATCATAAATATGATAATACTTATAGAAGATAAAATGGTCTTACATTATCATCTTGGTGCTACAAATCCAGACTATTACTCCTTAAATACAAATCCATTTCTATTTGATGAAATTATCAAAAATAATATAGATAAATTTAATTATTTTTATCTAGGTGGAGGAAGATCTTCTTCTGATAAAGATTCTCTTTATAAATTTAAAAAGAAATTTTCTTCACAAACCATGCCATTTTATATAGCTGGAAATATTTATAATAATGATATATTCACTGAATATAATAATATTTGGAAACAACAAAATAATGATATTAATTATTTTTTAAAATATAGGATTGAAACATAATGAGTGTTTTTATAATTGCAGAAGCTGGTGTAAACCATAATGGTAATATAAATTTAGCAAAAAAGCTCGTAGATATTGCTGTAGAGTGTAAAGTTGATGCAGTTAAATTTCAAACATGGAAAACAGATTTACTTGTAACTAAGAATGCTATACAAGCCAAATATCAGATAAAAAATACTAATAACCAACAATCTCAATACAATATGTTAAAAAAACTTGAACTAACTTATGAAAATTTTATAGAATTAAAAAACTACTGTGATCAAAAAAATATTCTATTTTTATCTACTGCTGATGAAATAGAAAGTGCAAATTTTTTATATAATCTCCAAGATATATTTAAAATTGGTTCTGGTGAATTAACAAATATTCCTTTTTTAGAAGCTATTGGACAATTTAAAAAGAAAATAATACTTTCAACCGGTATGGGAACTCTATCTGAAATTGATTATGCACTAAATACAATTATTTCAGCAGGCACACCAAAAAAAAACATAACTCTACTACATGCAACTACAGAATATCCCGCACCTTTAGAAGAGGTTAATTTAAAAGCAATTAAAACTATGCATGATACATTTAAAATTGATGTTGGATACAGTGATCACACTATGGGTATTGAAATAGCTATAGCTGCGACTTCTTTAGGTGCTACTATAATAGAAAAACATTTCACAATTGATAAGAATATGGAAGGTCCAGATCATAAAGCTTCTATTGAACCTCATGAATTAAAAGTTATGGTAAATACTATTAGAAATATTGAAAAAGCACTTGGAAATGGAATTAAAACACCAACATATGCTGAGCAAAGAAATATTCCTATTGTTAGAAAATCTATCATTGCACAAAAATTTATAAAAAAAGGTGATATTTTTAATTCAAAAAATATTACAACAAAAAGACCTTTAAATGGTATATGTGCAAGTGAATGGAATAATGTAATAGGATTACATGCAAACAGAGACTATAATCAAGATGAACACATAGATAAAATAGTTTTAAAAGATAAAAAATAATGAGAAAAATATGTATAATCACTGGTACTCGTGCTGAATATGGACTCTTATCTCCTCTTATGAGAGAAATAAATAAAGATAAAGAACTTACTTTACAACTAATCGTTACAGGTACACATTTAAGCCCTGAATTTGGACTTACCTATAAAGAGATTGAACAACAATTCGTTATAAATAAAAAAATAGAAATACTTCTTTCTTCTGATAATTCAATTGGTATATCAAAAACAATGGGATTAGCTCAAATATCTTTTTCTGAAGCCTTTAATGAACTAAATCCAGATATCATTTTAGTTCTTGGAGACAGATATGAAATTTTTACTGCTGCTTCTACAGCAATGATATCCAATATTCCAATAGCCCATATTAGTGGTGGAGAATTAACTCTTGGTGCTATTGATGATTCCATCCGTCATGCAATTACTAAAATGTCACATATACATTTTGTAGCTACCGATATATATAAAAAACGGGTCATGCAACTTGGTGAAGATAACAAATATATCTTTAACTTTGGAGAAGCTGGACTTGATAATATAGAAGAATTACAATTATTAAATAAGCAAGAATTTGAAAAAAGTATTAATTTTTCACTTCAACAGAAAAATATACTTATCACATATCATCCAGAAACTCTTAGTACATATAATAAAATATTGGAAGATATTGATTCTCTGCTATTTGTTTTAGATTCACTAGATAAAACAACTCTTATATTTACTGCTTCAAACGCTGACAAATGTGGTCGCATGATAAATACCAAAATTAAACAATATGTTGATAGACATCCAGAAAAATCATGTTTCTTTAACTCTTTAGGACAAATACGATATTTATCTGCACTTCAGCATATAGATGCTGTTGTAGGAAATAGCTCCAGTGGTATTGTTGAAGCCCCAAGCTTTAATATAGCTACTATAAATATAGGAAATAGGCAAAAAGGAAGAGTGCAAGCAACTAGCATTATAAATACAACAGCTGACTTAAAATCTTTATATAATGCTTTTAAAAAACTATATTCTTCTAGCTTTCAAAATTCTCTAAAAAATGTTATAAATCCATACAAAGGGACCAATACTTCTTTTAAAACAAAAGAAGTATTAAAAAATATAAATTTGAAAAATATTTTACATAAAGAATTTATTGATCTTTAATCTAAAAATGTATTTTTAAAAATCTCTGGATATATACATTTTCTACATACTTCATATTTATCATAATTATTGTCAATATGATTTTGCCTAATTGTTTTATACTTTTCACTATGCCATAAATCATATAATTGATTTTCTCTCCAATTTCCTATATCAAATACATCATATTCATCGGTACAACATACAGTAACATTACCATTACATTTTAAAAACATTCGTTGAAAAAGTTCTGGACAAACAAATCCATCAACTTTTTCAAATTCTACTCTTTTATACTTATCTCTTTCATCATATAAACCATATCCAAGAGCATCAACAAGACCATCCCACATAATTTTCATCGCTTCAAACTGCTTTTTCCATACATCACCTTCATACATAACCATAGAAAGTCTTACAAAAGTTTTTGGAGATAATTCATTTCTAAGCTTAATAAAGTCATAAATATTATCAATGACTTTTCCCATTGTTGTTCCTACACGTTGTTGCTCGTAAAGCTTAGGGTTTACAGCATCATAAGATACAAATATTTTATCTATGCCTGCTAAAAGTAAGTTTTTACTCATATCTTTTGTTAATAATACACCATTAGTATTTAGCATTACATCTATAATTCCATTTTCTTTTGCATATTTAACTTGCCAAACAACATCTGGGTGTAAAAGTGGTTCTCCAAGATATTGTAATTTTATACTCTTAACACCATGTCTACTCGCCTGATCTATGATAGATTTATAATCATCTTTTGTAATAAATTTTGATTTTGATATGTTATCATCACCTTTATCCATAATCGTACGTGCACACATAGGACATTTTAAATTACATAAATCTGTTGTTTCTATATCAAGATGTAATGGAAAATCAGATACATATCGTTTTTTAGGATATTCAATCCAATCTTTTCTATACTTCTTATACTCTTCACCTCTATATTCTTCCCATTTATGCGAATAAATAATTTCGTTGGCACTATAATTTACTTCATTATCTTTTTTTTCTATATGTTTATTTGGCATTCCATTCATTACATATCCTAGTAATTATTTTTATAGACTAACTATTATTCATTTGAAATTATAACGTTTTAAAAATTTAAATGATAAAAAAGGTAAGGAGGAAGAAAACCTTTCAAGGCGAGGAGACTTTCCCGACGCCTTAAAAAGTATTTAATACAGATTACAAATATATACTATTGTAATAATCTCATAACATTTTGTTGAACTGCATTTGCTTGACTCATAGCGTATGAACCAGATTGTGCAAGTAGATTATGTTTTGAAAAGTTTGCACTTTCTGCTGCAAAGTCAACATCACGAATCTGTGATTCTGCTGCTGTAACATTTACTTGAGTTACTGATATATTTCTTACAGTTGATTCAAGTTGATTTTGTGCTGCACCTAGTGTTGCACGTAGTGTATCTACTGTTTTGATAGCTTTATCTGCATATTTGATTGTTGCTTCTGCTGCCGCTTGACTTGTTACATCTTTTGCTGAAAGTACAGTAGCTGCTGCGACACCAGAGATAGTAGTACTTGTAGTTTCACCTGAAAATGCACCTACATGAAATTTATAACTTGCTGTTGTAGCAAGAAGTTGTTTTCCATTAAATTTAGTCTCAGTAGCGATGTGATCCATCTCACTATAAAGTCTATTAACCTCTTTTTGTATCAATGCACGTGATCCACTATCTTGAGTATCATTGGCTGCTTGTACGCCAAGTGTACGAATTCTTTTTAAGATAGTTGTATACTCTTCTAGTGCACCATCTGCTGTTTGGATAAGTCCCATACCATCATTCGCATTTCTGATAGCTTGTCCTAAACCTTGTGATTGTGCTGATAGTTTATTTGCTATAGCTAGTCCTGATGCATCATCTGCACCTTTATTTATACGTAAACCTGAAGATAATGAAGACAAACTTTTATCCAGTGCAACATTATTATTTACTGAGTACATATGTGCATTCATTGCACCTATATTTGTATTTATTCTAAATCCCATAATAAATCCTTTTCTATGGAAGAGCCTTTCGCTCTTTGTTAACTTTTTATCTTGGCTTCCTTGCCTTGATGTTAACTAAATCGTCACTGAAAAAAATAACTTTAATAATTCTAAAATTTTTTTTATTTTTATGAATTTGCTGTTATAGCCTGTGCTATACGTAGCATAGTTTCCTCTTTTCCTATCACTGCCATAACCACATCCAAGCCTGGTCCACTTAGTTTTCCAAGAAGTGCTACCCTTAGTGGCTGACCTATCTTACCAAACCCTATCTCCATTTCAGTTACTATATTTTCCATTAAAGCATGATAGTCCATAGGAAGTTTTAACTCTGTTGCAGCTGATAATTTTGCTCCAAAAGTGTTTAAAACCTCTATGGCATTACCCTTAAACGCTTTTTTTACAGCTTTTTCATCATATGATATTGGCGTTAGGACAACTTCATTTACTAAATTTGCAAGCTCTTTTATAGTTTTTGCTCTCTCTTTTAGTGCATCTAACAGTATCTCTTTTTTATCGTGAGATGTAAGCACAACGCCAAAACCACTTAACAACTCTACTAGTTTATCATTTGGTGTATTTTTGATATAGTGAGCACTTAACCAGTCTAACTTATCTGTGCTGTATATAGATGCTGATTTGTTGATATCTTTTGGATTGAAAAGATTTTTCATCTCCTCCATACTAAATATCTCTTGGTCTCCATGACTCCAACCAAGACGTACTAAAAAGTTTAAAAGCGCCTCAGGAGTATAACCCATCGCTTTATACTCCATAACATCAGTAGCACCATCACGTTTTGAAAGTTTTTTACCTGCTGAGTTATGTATCATAGGAACATGGTAGAAGTTTGGTATATCAAAGCCCAATGCTTTATACACCACTATCTGTTTTGGTGTGTTACTTAGGTGATCATCACCACGTATAACCTCATTTATCCCCATCAAAGCATCATCAACAGCAACAACAAAGTTGTATGTAGGACTACCATCCGCTCTTGCTATAACAAAATCATCAAGTATATCTTCTGCTTGAAATACAACATCACCCTTAACGCCATCTTTTACAACTATCTCTCCACTAAGTGGTGATTTGATACGTATAACAGGCTCTATACCCTCTGGTGGTGTACCATCAAAGTCACGATATCTACCATCATACTTTGTTCTCTCTTTATTTGCCATTTGAGTTTCACGAAGTTGTGTAAGTTCATCTTTACTCATATAACACTTATATGCCTTACCCTCTTCTAAAAGCTGGTTTATATACTTTGTATAGATATCATCTCTTTGTGATTGGTATACTATCTCATCATCATGTTCTAAACCTAACCACTCAAAAGCTTTAAGTATAGCATCTGTTGCCTCTTGCGAATTTCTGGCTTTATCTGTATCTTCTATCCTAAGTACAAATTTACCATTGTTTTTTCTAGCCCATAGATAAGAGAAAAGTGCAGTTCTTAGACCACCTATGTGTAAGTAACCTGTTGGGGATGGAGCAAAGCGTGTAACTACCATATTTTAACCTTTATTATTTAGTGGTGCAATCATAAACAATTATTGGTTAAAAGATGGTAAAATCAGATAGTTATAAATTTTTATCTAATTTATCTAACAATCTCAATCCCTCCTCTACATCACCTTTTTTAGACATAAGGGAGAATCTTGTTTTTGCATCAAACTGTGCTAAAGCTATAGTAGCAAACTCATCAAATAGCTTATTTAGGCTTATACCTTGATCTTTTGCATACTGTTTTAGTCTTTCATGTTTAGAATCTTGTATCCGTAAAGTCACTGTACTCATAAGAAATCCTTTATAAATTTTTCTGGTGTTATAATAGTATGTGAAAAACTTAATTCTGCATGATTAAAATCTTTTAGATTATATGTGATAATAGCTTCTGCTCCACTAGCAACTGCTAACTCTACTACAAAATTATCATCTTCATCATTTAAATTTGGTCTCCACATATAGTAGATTTCATTCCATCTACAGGTAGACATATAAGCATTAAGAAGTGTAGTTTGTTCTTTTTTTGTAAGGGGTGTTATATCTTGAATCTTATCTCTTTTCATAACATTCTCATACTCATAAAAAAGAGCTTCACTCATCTGTGCTAAGAGTTGCTTTTCAAATACTAATCTTAGTAATTTTCTAGAATCACTATCTTTAGTGATTAATGCTGAGATCCATACACTTGTATCTATAACAACTTTCATAACAAAATGATAGCACACATACTATCATTTTGTCAATCTATTTAAATTACATTTCTTGCATCTCATCTTCTCTTACAGTCCATATAAATGCAAGAGGGATAAAAAGAAGTGTTAAAAATGTACCAACTATAAGTCCACCTATAGCAACTGCTCCAAGTGGTGCAAGACGCTCTAGTCCTATAGCTGAACCCATAGCAACTGGAAGCATACCAGCAGATACAGCAAATGCTGTCATAAGTACAGGACGTGTACGGATACGGATACTCTCAAACATAGCCTCACGTTTTCTCATACCAGCTTGCATCTTCTCCATTGCGAAGTGGATAAGTAAGATAGCATTGTTTACTATGATACCTGAAAGAAGGATAAATCCCATCATAGCAGGCATAGAGGTATGATAGTGCATCAACAACATCATCCAAGAAGCACCTATGATAGTTAAAGGTATAGATATAAGTATCATCAAAGATATCTTAACAGAGTTAAAGAGTGTGATAAGTGTGAAAAATATCAACACTAAAGCAAAAAGTATAGCACCTATCATACGTTCTGCTGAAGATTTAAACTGTTTTATATCTCCAGTTTGCTCCATCGTTACACCCTGAGGTAAAACTATATCTTTTGCTTGTTCTTCAAAATTGGACATGATATGAGATATAGCAGCTTTCTCTCTAAATCCATAAACATTTAGTGTGTAGTTTAATCCCTCTCTTGTTATAAGTGATGGTTCTGTTGATGTTTCAACACTAGCAACAGCAGATAAAGGTATCTTACCTTTTTTAGTACTAAGAAGCATAGAACTTAACATCTTTACACTACTTCTTTTTTTCTCATCTATCCAAACTCTAACGCCAAAATCTTTAGAGTTTTGAAGCTTAAAGGATGCGATCTTTGCACCACGGATATATACTTGAAGTTGACGAGTTATATCTGCACTGCTAAGTCCATAAAGTGCAGCTCTTTGCTCATCTATATTTAACTCATAAACTCGTTTGTTCTTTTGCCATGTTTTTGAAACAGATACAAGCCCTTTCGTATTTTTCATAGCTTTTTCTATCATATCTCCAGCTTTTATAAGATCATTAAAATCTGGTCCAGATAGAGTTACGTCTATATTTGCACGGATACTAGCGAGTGCTGTAGCACCATAATCCACAACATCTATCATATTTACATTTTTTATCTGCGATAGTTCATCACGTAATTTATGCTCTATATCCCATATACTTACCTTCCTGTGATATCTGTCTACATATGTAGCTGCTATACTTATATGATCTATTCCGCTACCGCTACCTATACTCATCACACCAGCTTCAGACCCTATAGCAGAAGATAAGTATAGTAACTCACCATGTTTTGCAATAATTTCATCTGCCTGTTTTACTATCTCTTCACTTGCACTTATAGGTAAGTTTGGATCAACTGTTATAGATATCTTAACCCCACCAGTATCCATAGGTGGCATAAGCTCTTGACCAACAGTTGGCATAACACCTTTAACGCTCGTTAAAAATAAAAATATCAACACAACAAAGTAACTTCCAGCAACTAGCTTACTGTTTAGTGCAGCCTCTAATGCTTTTGAGAAGAAACTAGCTATCGCACCATTTGCACGACTTGTTATCTTCTCAAAAAATGCTTCAGATTTCAATACCCATGAATGCTTAATAGTCAAAATTTTCAATGATAATAATGGAACAGCTGATATAGATATGATATAAGAAGCCGCTAACGCCAATAATAATGTCCCAACTAATGGTTGAAAGACTGTTTGTGGATAACCACCAACAAAAAGCATAGGCGAGAGTGCTATCATAGTAGTTACAGTCCCTGAAAGATCAGCAAACATAATCTCTTTTGTACCTTCAAAAACAGCCTTATGGATTTCATCATGCTCCTCTTTATAATGCCTCTCTATGTTCTCCATAACAACAACGGTATCATCGAGTAAAAGCCCTAACGCCAATATAATAGCTGTAAGTGTTACAACATTAAACTCGATACCAACTATCCACATAAGAGCAATAGTTGAAGCATAAACTATAGGGATAGTTACTAAAACAACTAAAACCTGTCTAAAACTTGCAAGGAAGAAAAATACAACTATAGTAGACATGATGATAGCATCACGAAGAGATTCAAACATATTTGTCGTACTTTGAACAATAGTGTCTTTTTGAGTATCTGTTATCTCAAAATTAAGTGATGGATACTTAATTTTAAGTTTTTCAAGCTCTTTTTCTACAAGTTCTATAGTTTTTACAACATCAGCATTCTCTCCACGTTGAACTGCTATAGCTATAGCCTCTTTTCTGTTGCCAAAATATAATGCACTATTTTCATAGTGCCCAAAATATATTTTAGAAATATCACCAAGTGTTATATCTGGAGTTATATGCATAGCTTTTAATTCTGATACCGTATCTCTTTTACCAGTTGATTTTAAAAGATATCTATTTTTTTGACTAGTTATAAAACCTATAGCATAGTCATTATCATTGCTTTTTATTGTAGCCATCACTTGTGATATATCTAGTCCATATTGGTCTAGTTTCTCTTTATCAACTATAACTTGCAATTCCTTATCATACCCACCAAATATATCTACATTTGAAACACCAGCTAATTTAATCAAAGTATGTTTTATATCATTTTGAGCAAGCTGACGTATATCTGACAATGGTATCATTTTACCATTCTTAGGACTAAGTGCTACAGTAATAATAGGTGCAGTAGCAGATGTAATACGTAATATCTTAGGTGGCAATATAGATGAAGGTAAATCACCTTTTATCTTATCTAGTGCGTTACTAACATCACTTGTTGCAGCATCTATACCCTTAGTATACTCAAACTCTGCATTGATAACACTTACCTCATCTATAGTAGTTGAGTAAACACGACGAATCTTATCAAGAGTATATAGCTCCTCCTCTACAGGCACACTTACGTTTGATGCCAGTGTCTTAGCTGAAGCACCAGGGTTTACTATAACAACTGCAACAGTTGGATAATTTGAATCTGGAAAAAGTTTTCTATCTAACTTTTGATACCCAACCACACCTAAAAATAAAAATAGTACTAAAAATGAGTAGATAAAGTATGGACGATGAAGCAGAGCTTCTACCCATGAAGATGATTTTTTCATCCTATCTCTCCCCACTCACATTTACTTTTCCAAGAGTAGGAAGAAGTGCTAGTTTTGCTTCTGAAGCAACTGCTATCTCATCACTTGGACAACTATCTACTATCGCATATTTTAAATCTTGAAGAAGGATATTTACACTCATAGGTTTAAAGCTTTTATCGTTGTACAACATAACTACTGTACTATCTTTACTATGTAAGATAGAGTTTAGAGGTATAGCACAACCTTTAGATTCTGCTGTTACTACATCTATATTTATAAATGCTTTATTTGCCACTTTAAGAGCTTTGTTTAATTTTACTTCGGCTACTAAAAGTGCATTTTTAGCATCATCATATCTTTTTGCGATAACACCAACCTCTTCACCATCAACTATAACTTTTTGCCCCTCTATAATAGGTTCAGATGTAGCTACATAAGAGAAGATAAGTTTTTGGTCATCAGAGTTTACAGATATGATAGGTTTACCTGGAACAGCAAGGTTACCAGCATCTACAAATATAGTACCAACTCTACCACTAAACGGTGCCTTAATATTTAGATAAGATAGTTGTGCATAAGATTGTTTAATTTTCTGTTTTGTTGAGTCTAAATTTGTAAGTTTTGTTTGGTATAAAACATTTGCATTGTCATACTTTTCTTGTGATATAGCCTCTATCTCAAGAAGTTTTTTGTTTCTATCTAGTGAACGTTTTGCATTTTGAACATCTATACTAAGAGATGCTTTTTGTTTTTCAAGTGAAGCTATATTTGTACGGATATCTGTATCATCTAAAGATATAAGCAACTGACCTTTTTTAACTATATCATTCTCTTTTACATATATCTTTTGTATATCTGCAGAAAATTTAGATGCAATTAACGCACTTTTACTCGCAAGTAGTTGTGCTAAAAAATGTCTTGTCTGACGGACAGTTTTTTGTGATGAGGAAACTGTATCTACATTATAATTATGCACTTTAGGCAAAGACAATTCTAAAACTTCTTTTTTTTGATTCTTTAAAAATAGTCCAGCTAAAACTGTAACTCCTATAATCAATACTATAGATATGATTTTTTTCATTATTTATCTCCCTTTTCTAGTAAATAATCTAAATAAAATTTTGCTCTTTGATAAGTATATTTTGCATTTATCATCTGTGCATACATCAACTCTTTTTTTGCACTTGTATCAAGTAGATCTGTCAACGCTAAAGTATCATTATCATACCTTACTTTTTCTATTTTTTGAGTTTCGTCTAAAAGCATATATTGAGACTTAAAATTATCATACTGTGCTATAGCAAGCTTTATCTTATTTTGAGCAATAACAACATTTTTATTTAATTGTATTTTTGTATCTTCTCTATCAAGCTTAGCTTGAATATATGCTAATTCTGCTTCTTGAGTTAAAGCTGATGTTTGACCAAAATCAACTAAATTCCATTTAAGATGAATTCCAACCTGCCAATTATCTGCATTATTCCAATCTCCATTTTCTATAAGTGTTTCCCCAGCTGTTGGAGCATTACTTGTAGATGGAACAGTATTTGTTGTATCATTTGGTCCAAAGTTCTGACCATAATAAGCATTAAAATCTATATGTGGATAGTAATTAGATTTAACTTGTTCTTGTTTTCTTTTAGTGACATTTATATTTAATTCAGTAGCTTTATATCTATCCAAAGATGTTATATCTAAACTAGAGTTTACAATCTCTTCATTATCCTCTACAGATATATCTAAAGGAGTTGTATTATCGAATTTCTTATCACCCATCAATGCACTTAAAGTTGCTTTGATTATATCTATATTTGCATCTATAGATACAACTTTAGTACGGCTCTCTTGGACAGAGTTTTTAGCTCTTAAGATATCTAGTTTAGATTTGCTTCCTAAATCTTTCTCTTTTTTAATCCTATCTAAAAGTCTTATCTGCGCATCAGTATAAAGCTTCTGAGCTTCTAACTGCTCTTCTAACGCCAATAAAGAGATGTACAGGTTTCTTACATTATAAATAAGTTCTTCACGACCAAGATGACTCTTAATAGCTGCATTTTTGTATTGTAAATCAGAGATTTTATAACTATTTTGTTGTGCAAATCCATCAAATAAAACTACATTATAAGTAACCCCAACACTAAACATATCTTTTGTTGTAGGTATGGTATACGCACCATCTGGAGAGCCAACTATAGACATTGGCGTTAAAGGAGCAAGGGTTCGAGCATTATTATAATGATCGTAAGATGAGAGTAAATCAACTCGTCCAAAGTTTTGTGCTTTTTTCGAATCACGAACACTTTTAGAACGCTCAACAAATATATCTGCCTGTTTTAAAGCATTGTTATGCTTTAGAGCAAAAGAGATACTCTCTTGAAGTGTTATAGCATTCAATGATATAAAAGAAAAAACAGCTAGAAAAAAGACTTTTTTCATATATAAAATTCCTTATTGTATTTGAGTATTAAAAAACAGGTAAGATTATAGTATCACAATATTAGTGCAACGTTAACAAGCAAAGTTTCATAAGTGCTTTAAGAGCCAGTTTTTTTTAATTAAGTCATAACAAAGAAATTTTCATATATCTTAATAATATCAGGAGAAGACAAATAAATTAAAATACTTTTAATTGATGTAAGTTATATCTATAACAACATCAGCAAAAATTTCAAATATTTCCTTATAAAATTAAAATATTCTAAAATAATATAATTCAAGTCTTAATAGAATGTTAGTAAGATTTAATCATTTCTATATTTTGAAATACCGCATGGTTGATTTGGTGATGGTGGATTATCTTTAAGATATGTTAAATCTTCCAAAGTTTGATCTAAAACTCTTTTTTGCTGTAAGATAGGAAGCATAAGATTGTCTTTTTCATTTAAAGGTATACTCCAATCAAGAAGTATCTTTTGTACCTCATCATCTAACTCTTTTAGTGCATTTTGTATATGTTTTATTGAATTCATATACTAATTATAGCAAAAATTCAAAAAAATTTAGATATAATTTCATTTCCAAAATATGTGCATAACATATTAGTGAAATTTTACGTAAAGGATTATCGATGCCAAAAATGAAATCGGTAAAAGGCGCTGTTAAGCGTTTTAAAGTAAAGAAAAATGGTTCTATCAAACGTGGAACAGCGTTTAGAAGCCATATCTTAACTAAGCAAGATGCTGGTACTCGTCGTAAGCAAAACACTGCTAAAGTGATAGCAAAATCTGATGAGAAAAACATTAAGGATATGATCAACTAGTTTCTAGTTATCATCAAACTCTCCAGTTTTAAAGAGCTGGGCAAGTCCACCAAAGTAGTGGCACCTTGACTATCAAAAGGTAGCTAGGTAAAGAAAAAAGGAAAAAAATGCCAAGAGTAAAAACAGGTGTTGTTCGTAGAAGAAGACACAAAAAGATATTAAAATTAGCAAAAGGTTTCTATAGTGGTCGTCGTAAACACTTTAGAAAAGCTAAAGAGCAGTTAGAACGTTCAATGATGTATGCTTTCCGTGATAGAAAGCAAAAGAAACGTGAGTTCCGTAAACTATGGATCATCCGTATCAATGCAGCTTGTCGTTTAAACGATATGAACTATTCAACATTTATGAATGGTCTTCACAAATCTGGTATCGAGCTTGATCGTAAAATTCTTGCTGATATGGCGATGAATGACGCAGCAGCATTTTCTGCAGTTGTAGAAGCATCAAAAGCAGCATTAGCAAAGTAAGCTAAAACTCCCTTATTTGGGGTTTAGCTTTTGCTAAAACCTAATTAGATCTTGCAAGTGCCACAAAATCTATCTCATTTGATTTTTTATCCTCATCAACTTTTTTATCATCTTCATAATTTCCAGTTGTAAAGATATACTCATGTTCACCTTTGTTTAAGATGCACCCTTTTGTTCCAGGTAAGCAATCCTTACTTAAAAGTTTGCAATACCCTTTAAAATCGTGTTGGCAAGTCCAGCCCATAGTGACTCTTTATTTTTTACCGCACTTACCTGAGCCACACTTCATATCTGAAGCAGCTTTTGCTTTTGCTTTTATTTTTGCAGCACTTCCGCACTTACCAGGTCCACATTTTTGAGATGCACATTTTCCACCACCACATTTCATACCCTGTTTAGCAGAACCACATCTTTTAGCCGATTTAGAACTTTTAGCACCACATTTCCCTGCTGCACATTTCATATCTGCTGCACTAAGTGCTGTAACACCCATACCGATAAACATAGTTACACCAAGAAAAAGTGCTGATAATTTTAATTTAGACATTTTTTTATTCCTTATAAGAAAATTTCAAGTATTATACTACATATCTGTATTGTATTTGTGTATAATTACAAAACTAATATAAAGGCTTAAATATTTTATCAAATACGAAAACACTTCAAGAACAGTTTGACACGTTTTACAAAAGTTATAAACCAAATTCTATGCAAGAAGCTATAGAAAAATTTGCAATATTTGGTGGTGTAGAATGGGGAGAGATAGATACTTCTCTTAATTCATTTGAACTTATCAAAAAACTTATCCTTAATGACTACAGATATATAAGAAATGATATAACAGAACTAACAGGTGGAGCTCCACTTCATCATTCTATCCTTAGTGCTATCGCTATGGGAGATGGTAAGACTCACTCTGTATATAAAAGAGCAAATGTGACACAAGATATAGCACAAAGAGCTATAGATGAACTTTGTGAAACAAAGATTATAAAAGTTATAAGACCTATAGATAAATCTATGGATGAAAAACTTATGTTTACAACACCATTTTTAAAATTTTGGTTTGCTTTTGTCTCACCTTTATTTAAAGGTATAAAAGAAGAAAAATATGATGAAGTAAAAACTAGATGGGAAAACAGAGAGATAAAGTTTATAGAAGATACTTTTTGTGATCTATCTAGAGAATTAGTACGAGCAATATTTAAAGATGAAAGAATTATGTCTGTTTCTAGCTACTGGAGCAAACAAAACACGTTAGATATATATGCAACAACAAAATCAAAAGATATTATCATAGGAAACTCAAAATATACAAATTCAAAAATGAAAAAAAGTGAATTAACAAAACTAAAAGAGATATCAGAAGAGGAAGGTATAGATACTACCACCTATGTTCTAATCTCAAAAAGTGGCTTTTCAAGTGAATTAAAAACTTTAAAAAGTGACAAAATAAAACTACTTACTATTAAACATTTTCAAATACTTATAAAATAAAACTTACTTCCAATTATATCTTTCATCTTCCATCGGTCTTCCTTGGAGTGTTAGATATGGCTTATATGATGACTTATAAGATAAAGATGGACAATCTTGTACATAATATCCTAAATATATCCATTTTTTATGTGCAGTTTTTGCAAATTCTATCTGATTATATAAAGAAAATTTACCAAGAGATAATTTTGAATAATCTGGATCATAATAAAAATATATAGAAGATATCCCATCATCTAATATATCTACCAGATCAACACCTATAAGCTTATCTTTGTCAAAATATAAAATTTCATATCCAAATTCACCATATCCATCTACAAATGAGCTGTAATAATGTTGAGCATCTGTTTGCTTGTAATCCCACCCTTTTTTTTCACTCATAAAAAGATGATATCTTTCAAATAGGTCAAGATGTTCTTGTGAAAGTGATGGTTTTTGTATATACGTTTGTATCTGTGAAGCTTTTTTTATCACTCTCTTTGCAGATGATGAAAAACTATAATTATCTACATCTATCTTAATACTCTGACACTCATTACATTCTGTACATATAGGTCTAAAATACATCTTTCCAAACCTTCTATAACCTCTTTCTATAAGTTCTTGATTTGTCTTCAAAGTTGCATTATCTATAACTTTATAATGAGTTGTCTGCTGTTTCCCATCAAGGTATGAACATTTATCTTCTAGTAAAAATTCTTTAACCAAATTCATTTAACACTCAAAAAACTAAACTTTATTTTGGGATATAAGAACACCCTCTATCATTTTATCTATATCACCATCTAAAATCGCTGTAACGTTTGAATAAGCTTCATTACTTCTTGTATCTTTTACCTGCTGGTAAGGTTGCATAACATAACTTCTAATCTGATGTCCCCAACCTATCTCACTTTTTGCTACACCATCTTTTTGAGCTTTTTGAGCTTCAAGTTCTAGCTCATAAAGGCGTGATTTTAACATCTTCATAGCTGTAGCTTTATTTTTATGTTGACTTCTATCATTTTGACACTGAACAACTACCCCTGTTTCTATGTGAGTTATACGTATTGCAGACTCTGTTTTATTTACATGTTGTCCACCTGCACCACTTGCACGATATGTATCTATCCTTATATCTTTATCTTCTATAACTATATCTATATCATCATCTATCTCAGGTGAAACCATCACGGAGCTAAAAGAAGTATGTCTTTTGGCGTTAGAGTCAAAAGGGGATATTCTAACAAGTCTATGTATACCATTTTCAACTTTTAGATAACCATAGGCATTTTCCCCTTTTATGATAATAGATACATCTTTTATACCAGCTTCATCACCAGCTTGATAATCTAGTATCTCCACCTTAAACCCACGTCTCTCAGCCCATCTTTTATACATTCTAAGAAGCATCTCAGCCCAATCTTGAGATTCTGTACCACCAGCACCAGGGTGTATAGATAAGATAGCATTATTAGCATCACTCTCACCACTAAGTAAAACTTCTATCTCCATATCTCTTATCTGTTGTTGCAATGATGTGGCATCATCATAAAGAGATTGAAGAGATTCTTCATCATTTTCCTCTTTTGCCATCTCATAAAGGTCATTTGCATCTTCAACTGCTGTACTTGATATAGTATACTTATCTAGTTTTCTTTGTAGTTGAGTTTTCTCTTTTTGTATTTTTGCAGCATAATCTGCATCATTCCAAAAATCTTGATTATTTTCCAGTTCTTCTATCTCTGAGAGTCTACATTGTATCTTATCTGGTTCTACAACATCTGTGATATTTTGCATTTTGATTGTAATATTTTTTAATAATTCAGTGTATTCGTAATTGTCCATAAAATTCATCCATATATTGTATAATTGCGATTATATTAAATTGAGGCTTAAAATGAAGATTATTTTAAAAGCATTAGAGTTAAAAAAATTACTAAAAGATGAAACTAAAACAATAGGTTTCGTACCAACTATGGGTGCGCTTCATGAAGGTCATATATCTCTTATAAAAAAAGCAAAAGAGGAAAATGATATAGTTGTTGTTTCTATATTTGTTAATCCTACACAATTTTTAGAAGGAGAAGATCTAGATAAATACCCTCGCAAAGATGAAGCAGATAAAAAGATATGCGAACTCTCTGGGGTGGATATACTTTTCTTCCCTAACGCCAGTGAGATATATGAAGATGATGAAATCAGAGTAACAGCACCTGATATAAGAGGATATGTATTAGAGGGAGCTACAAGACCCGGACATTTTGATGGTGTTTTAACTGTTGTAAACAAACTTCTAAATATTGTAACACCAACTAAAGCATATTTTGGTAAAAAAGATGCACAACAATTAAATTTAATCATCTTAATGGTAAAACAAACATTTATGAGTGTAGAGATTGTTCCTGTTGAAACAGTTAGAGAAAATGATGGTTTAGCATATAGTAGTAGGAACATTTACTTATCTGCAAAACAAAGAGAAGAAGCTTTAAAAATACCATCTTCACTCTACAAAGCATCATCAATGATAAGCAAAGGTATAAAATCAACACAAGAGATAAAAGATAAAATGATAGATACTCTCAAACCATTAGAGATAGGATATGTAGAAATACTAAACTGTAATTTTGAATATATAGATGAGATAGAAGTTGGTAATACTATTATATTAGTAGAAGCACTTGTTGGAGAAACAAGACTTCTTGATAATATCTGGTTATGATTTTATATTAAACTCTTTTAACATTATAGTCATCTCATCTGATGGTATAGGTCTTGAATAATAGTACCCTTGTATCAGATCACAACCATTTTCTTTGAGAAACTCTTTTTGATCTTCTGTTTCAACACCTTCAGCTATAAGTTTTAGGTTTAAACTTTTTCCAAGAGCTATTATAGCTTTTGTAATAGCCACATCATCTTCATCATCAGGTATATCTCTTACAAAAGATTGATCTATTTTTAATTTATGAAGTGGAAACTTTTTTAAATATGATAAAGATGAATAACCTGTCCCAAAATCATCTATAGCTAAATTTATACCCATTTTATTTATTTTATGAAGTTTTTCTATAGAGGCCTCTGGTTTATGCATAACCTGCCCTTCAGTTACTTCTAACTCTAACCATTCAGAATGGAAATTAAGAGTTTTCATCGTATCGAATAAATAGGATATAAAATTATCTTCTGCTAGTTGTTTCATAGCTAAATTAAGAGATAGTAAACCAGGATTCAATCCATCTTTATACCATTGTTCAAACTGAATCATAGCCTTTTTCATAACTATCTTATCTATATCTATAATAAGGCCACTATCCTCTGCTAACGGTATAAAATTACCAGGTGGTACAAGACCTAAACTTGGATGTATCCATCTTACAAGTGCTTCCATTCCTACGATAGTTTCTGTCTGTGTATCTATCTGTGGCTGAAAATATACAACAAATTGTTCCTCTTTTATCGCAACCCTCAAACTAGTTTCCATAACAACTTTCTCAAAAGCATAAGATGTCATCTCTTTTGAATAGTATTGATAGTTATCTCTTCCTTCATCTTTTGCCTTATACATTGCTGCATCTGAATATTTTATAAGATTGTTTGATGTAGTAGCATCATCAGGATAAATACTGATACCTATACTTGAAGAGATATAAAGTAGATGGTTATCTATATTCATAGGCTCTTTCATAACATTGATAATCTTTTGTGCAACCACAGAAGCATCTTGTATATGTTTAACATCTTTTATAATAATAGTAAACTCATCTCCACCTAAACGAGATAATGTATCTTCTTCTCTAAGTGTTGATTGTAATCTTTTAGCAGCTTCTACAAGAACTTCATCCCCTATATGGTGTCCTAAAGAATCATTTATCTTCTTAAATTGATCTAAATCTATAAAGAACAAAGCAAACATTTCATTGTTTCTTTTAGCTGTAATTATACTTTGAGATAGTCTATCTTGAAAAAGAGTTCTATTTGGTAAATTAGTTAAAGGGTCATGATGTGCTTGATGTTTCAATTTTTGTGTTTGCTCATCCAATAAATCTTGAATCTCTTTTTGTTTAGTGATATCTTGTATATATCCCGCATATCCATCTGGATTACCATCATTGTCAGTAAGTAAACTCAAAGATATATCACATACAATTTTTTGAGAATCTTTTGTTTGCATAAAAGCTATTATGTCCAATTTTGAGTTTTCATTTAAGACTTCAAAAATATCGTTAAGTTTTTTTTCATTATCTCGATGATATATATTGAGGATACTTTTACCTAACATCTCCTCTTCTTTATATCCAAACAATACATAACTTCCATTGTTCCAGCTTGTAATTTTTCCATTTAAATCTGTTGAAACAACAGAATCATGAATATGGGTAAGTATCTTAGCCTGTTTTTTTTCTTTAAGCTCAAGCTCTATATCTTCAGTTCTATCTATATCAAAAATCACAAAAGCATTTTTACCCTGATATGTAAGTAGATGTATATAAGATTGTACATGATAAGTTGTGCCATCTTTTCGTTTATGAATAGTTTTATTTAAGATATGAGTATCTGTATATAATTGTTTCTCAAGCTCTTCTATATGAGTATCTCTTAGATGAGGGTTTACATCTTTAATAGTCATATCTAAAAGTTCCTCAGAAGTATAACCTAAAGCTTCCACTGCACCTTTATTTACATAAAGATATCTTAATGTACTTGATTCCACAATATATATTTCGTTTGATGAATGCTCTATAAGGTCTGATAATTCTTGAGCTTGCTCTTGAAGTTTTACATATTCTGTAATATCTTGAGTAGTTCCAATTAGTTTCATTGGATTATGATTATCATCAAATATAACTTGTCCATTTATAAGTATATTTACAATTATATTATTTGTTCTTTTTACTTTACATCGAAACGTAATCGCTTCTGCTGTATCCATAGCTCTCTTAAGCTCTTCTTGAGCTCTTTGTAAATCTTCTGGAATTAAACGAGAAAAAAACAATTCAAGTGAAACCTCTGAACCTTTTTCTATACCATATATTTCATAACTTCTATCTGACCATATTGATTTATTTGTACGTAAATCAACTTCCCAACTTCCAAGCCCAGATACATCTTCTAATCTTCTTAGATTATTTTCTCTAGCTTTTAATTTCTTTAAAGCTGTAGTTATATCATCATTATCTATATCAATAGGCATATAAACTCTCCATAATTAAAAGATGTGGTATCTACTGGGTACATACAAAAGAAAAAAATCACATCTAAAACTTTCATCTATCCAGTGTGGCTTTTTCAACTATTGACGGAAATTATGCCACAAACTATATTAAACTACAAACGAAAAAATAAATCAAGAAACCTACTCTATAATTTATAAAGTAGCAGAAAATAACTTAAAGCAGATGTCCCATCTGATCACGTTTTGTATTGAGGTAGCCATCATTAAACTCATTTGATTTCATGATAATAGGGATACGTTCAACTATCTCAATATCACTAAGAGAATTTATTTTATTTGGGTTGTTTGTTAAAAGTTTTATCTTTTTTATACTAAAATAATTAAGTATAAAAGTAACAACTTCATAAGTTCTTTCATCTGCTGCAAAGCCCAATTGATGATTTGCTTCTATAGTATTTAAACCTTTATCTTGTAGGGCATATGCATTGATTTTATTAAGTAAACCAATATTTCTTCCCTCTTGACGTAGATATATAACCATGCCATCTTCTTCATTGATAAGATTGAGTGCAAACTCAAGTTGATCTCTACAATCACATTTAAGGCTACCTATAGCATCCCCTGTTAGACATTCAGAATGAATTCTAACAACTGGCACTTCATTTAATTTTTTTGCATAGATAACTAAGTGCTCTTTTTCGCCTTGTTTAAAGGCCTTAACATTAAAGTTTCCAAACCTAGATGGTAGATTTGCAACGTCAGAAATTTCTATATTCATATAATTTAATCTTTAAAAGGGTAGAATTTTAAAATAATTATAGCAAAAAAAGGTTTATTATGTTTCAAAGATTTCGTCGTACTCGTTTAAATAAGCATCTTCGCTCTTTAGTTAGAGAAACAAATGTCACTGTAAATGACTTTATTTACCCACTTTTTATAAGAAGTGGTGAGGGAATTAAGACAGAAGTTAGCTCAATGCCTGGTGTTTTTCAAATGAGTCTTGATGTAGCGATACAAGAGTGTGAAGAGTTGAAAAGTTTAGGAATTTACTCTATTATACTTTTTGGTATTCCTGATGTAAAAGATTCTATTGGGAGTGATGCACTTTGTGAGCATGGTATTATCGCTTCAAGTGTTCGTGCTATTAAAAAAGCACATCCAGATATGTTTGTTGTGACAGATTTATGTTTTTGTGAGTACACAGATCATGGACATTGTGGCATTATAGATATGGAGCATGAGACAGTAAATAATGATGCAACATTAGAGATTTCGGCACAACAAGCCATAGTTCACGCAAAAGCGGGTGCAGATATGATAGCACCTTCTGGAATGATGGATGGCATCATCCAAACACTTAGATTGGCGTTAGATGAGGCTGGATATGAGAACTTGCCTATTATGAGTTACTCTACTAAGTTTGCTAGTGGATACTATGGTCCATTTAGAGATGTTGCAGAGTCAACACCTAGTTTTGGTGATCGTGCATCGTATCAGATGGATCCTGCAAATCGTCGTGAGGCTATAGCTGAGTCTGTAAGTGATGAGATGCAAGGTGCTGATATACTTATGGTAAAACCAGCACTAGCTTACTTAGACTTAGTTCGTGAGATAAAAGATGTTACATCACTACCGATGGCTGTTTACAATGTAAGTGGTGAGTATGCGATGTTAAAATATGCAGGATTGAATGATTTGATAGATTATGAGAGAGTTGTTATGGAGACTATGACCTCATTTAAACGAGCAGGGGCAGACATAATTATCTCATATCATGCAAAAGAAGTAGCAAAAATGCTAAATAATAGTTAAATTAAAGAAAAGTATATTAAAATAACTAATAATAAATTTTAGGATAAGCAAGTGAGACATTTTTTAACACTTAAAGATTATACAAAAGATGAAATTTTAGAGATTATAGATATTGGTCTTCAGATAAAGAAAGATTTAAAATCTGGCATATATAAAAAAGAACTTGAACATAAAACTTTGGCAATGATATTTGAAAAAAGTTCAACTAGAACACGTGTAAGTTTTGAAACAGGTATGTTTCAACTTGGTGGTCATGCACTTTTTCTCTCAAATCGTGATATCCATCTCGGACGAGGTGAACCGGTTAAAGATACTGCTCGTGTTATCTCATCTATGTGCGATATGGTAATGATAAGAACTTTTGATCAAAGCATGATAGAGGAGTTTGCGGCAAACTCAAGAGTACCTGTTATAAATGGTCTTACAGATTCATATCATCCTGTCCAACTTCTAGCAGACTATATGACTATGGTTGAGTATGGCGTTCATGAAAATGCTGTTGTAGCATATATAGGTGATGGAAACAATATGACGCACTCATGGATGATGTTAGCTGCAAAACTAGGATTTGAACTTAGAATAGCTACCCCTAAAGGTTATGAAGTAGATAGCACTATCTTAGAGGATGCTCTGCTTATAGCTAAAGATAGTGGTGCAAAAATCACTATTATGAATGATCCAAAAGAAGCTGTACATAATGCAACCATAGTGACAACAGATACTTGGACATCTATGGGGCAAGAGGATGAAAAAGAGCAAAGAGTTAAAGATTTTGAAGGTTTTATGGTAGACAGCTTAATGATGTGTCTAGCTAAAAAAGATGCGAAACTACTGCATTGTTTACCAGCTTATCGTGGTTATGAAGTCTCTGAAGAGATTATGGATGCACATGCTGAGATAGTTTTTAATGAAGCAGAAAATAGGCTTCATGCTCAAAAAGGCTTAATGGTGTGGTTAAATAAACACAGAGGTTAAATTATGAAATTATTTTTATCTATACTTTTTATCTCAACAACTATATTTGCTGCTAAAGTTGTAGAAGTTGATAAAAGATACCAAGATTCTAAGAGCTGTAAAGCTTGTCACCTTCGTATAGTCAAAGAATGGGAAAATTCTTGGCATGCTCGTAGTCATTATCAAAATGATGAATATTTTAAAGCATCTTTAGACTATGTTAGTAGAAAAACAAGAAAAAGTAAAAATAGTGTTAAAGTAAAATGTGCAACTTGTCATAATCCACGTATCTCAGTAACTAGTACAGATGAAGATTATGAAATAGCTGCTGTTATGGGGTTAGAAAAAGGTGGTAAAGTTGACAAAGCAGTAAATAGCGATTCTATAAATGAAGGTATTAACTGCGTTGTTTGTCATAACATAGATAAAATACATGATGAATATGATACTTCGAAACGTGGTATCAATAGAGTAGAATGGACACCATCAGGAACAATGACAGGACCATATAAAAATGCCAAATCTCCATATCATAAAACGATTCATCATGAGTTTATGGATAAAAATCCAAATAAACTTTGTTTTGTGTGTCATGCAAATGATAAAAGTGTAAAAGGTATAGTTTTTACAAATATGGAACTTGAATATAAAGATAGTTCTAAAAAATGTGTAGATTGTCATATGGGACCTAGAAAACAAGATGTTGCTGCTACATATAAAATGTATGATGGAAAAACAAAAATAAGAAATGTACGAAATCATGGATTTATGGGTGCTCATGTTGAATCTATGTGGATTGATGCTTTAAAATTAAAATTATCTCAAAAAAATGATAGTATATATATCAATATCTCGAATCCACAACCACACAATATACCAACTGGATTTGGTTCAAGAGAGATTATTATCAATATCACTTACAAAAATGCCAATAAAGTATTAAAATCAGATGATATATCACTAACAAGGCGATATAGCAGAAAAAGAGATAAAGCGACTATACCACATTTAGCTATCAAAACTACTAAAGATGTATCTATAGCTGCACATGGTAAAAAAGTACTTAAAGTAAAAAAACTCAAAGATGCAACAAGTGTTGATGTATCACTCTATTATGTATTGGTAAACAAAGAAGTTAGAGATATTCTTAAATTAAAAGGTAAAAACTGGTCTAAAAAATATTTTATAACTAAAAAAAGCTTAATGATAAAATAATAGATATGCACTATCTATGACAGATAAGTGCATATTCACAATAGAGGCAGTGCTTAGTATCTTCGCATTTCTTAATCTCTAACTCCTCTATCTCAGACATCTCTTTGAAATACTGATTTAATATTTTTAACTTATCTTTAAAAAAATCATCTTTAAATATTTTCGATTTTTTTAAATCATAAAAAGCACAACTAGAAACTTCACCAATAGATGATGCTAAAAGATAATAAAATTCTAATTGAAAATCAACTGTATTTTGAAAATTGTTTTTATTTGACAATGGATATTTTCCTGTTTTATAGTCCAATATTTCTAACTTATTATTCAAGATATCTATCCTATCTATATACCCATGTAACAACATTGAATTATGCTTTATTTCAACCCTTTGCTCTGTTTTTAGAACTTTATAACCAAGATTAAATCTTTTCACTTCATTATGCACAAATAATTCTAATCTTTTTTTTTGAATATCTATCAAATATGAATGAAATTCGTTAGATGTCCTAATCTTATCCAATTCTAGATAAAGATCTTTTCGTAGAGCATCTTCATCAAGATAACTATCCTGTTTTGAATATAATTCCTTTAAAGCTATATGAACATCATTACCTATCTCAAACTCTTTTGGCATATCACTAGGTATATCATGCGAAGATATTTTTTTGATATATTTATAATAATACTTTCTCTTACATACCAAATACGCTTTTAATGAACTAGCAGAAACTTTTACATTTTTAAAACTGTATTTTATAACTGTATCATTATCTTTCAACATATTAAAAGAACTTTTTTTAAACAATATATTAGTAAGCATTAATTCATCATAAATATTTTTCTCTTTTATATCTAGATTTTTTAAAAATCGAGATCCACTATTTTCTGAAGATTTAACATATGATATAGCCACTTCTTTAGCAGAATTTAGGAGCATAAAATAATAATGTTTTTGAAGATTTTCTCTATCAGCCATAGTTGGTAATTGTGCAATTTCTCTAATTTTTGTATTTAAAAACATATCTTTGTCACTTCTCTTAGGTACATTTTTATCATCAAAATCCAATACAATAACAGCATCGAACTCTACTGAACGAGTTTCTAAAACACCTAAAACTACAATCTTACCACCTCTTATATCATCCATAACTCTAGTTGCTAATCTTTGCATAAAAATATTAAGTACCGCTTTGATACTAATATTTTTTAAAGATTTTAATAACTTATCAAATTTAAATAATTCTTCATTATATATTTTTACTTCAATTTTATCACTAAAATATTGTTTGAAATCTTCTAAAATAGAGATAAGATTAACATCATTTATATCTTTATAATAAATATCATAAAGTTTATCATATAGTCTATCTTCCACTCTTTTTAGTCTTGAGATATTTTCCTGAGATTTCTGCTCAATCATTTTAATAGTAGCATCCATCTTTGTATAAATCTCTGTTCTCTTAAATGAAATTCCCATAGCCAAATTTAGATTAGAGATATCGTCAAAACTTTTTAATATAACAGCCATCTTTTCATCAGGTACAACTATAGCTATTTTATTTGGATCATATCCCGCTACTACAAAATCATATATTTTCTTTTTTGCAAATGCCACTTGTAGTAATGCTTCGCTAAAATTATGTGATTGTATATTTGAATTTATAGCTAATCTTTTTTTGAAAACTATATGTTTTTTATTAAAATCAATAGTATAAATAGTGTTTTTCTCCATATCTATACCAAATTTAGAAAATCTTTCTTGCATTTTTAAATTAAATTCTGATGTTGTAAAAATAATTGTTAAATTTGCATATTTTATATAATGTTCAAATAATTCAAATTCAAAATTAGTTATATGTCCATCAACTTTAATTACAACATCCCTATTTAGCTTTGCATATGAACTATTAAATTTATATAGTTTCGGTAAAAATATCTTATCTAAATATTTTTTTTCATCACATAAAACTTCATATCTTTTATACAACTCTATGAGAATAGTTATATGCTCTTCATATTCAGCATAAAGGTCTGCATTTTTTAAATTTTCTATATCATATTTTTCAGCACTTAATTCTGAAAAAAATTTAAAAATATAATTTGAATTTTTCGTAAATGTAAAAAAGTTACGCTCTATCTGTAATTTTGAAAAACTTTGAAAATCTGAGGCTTCTAATAATAATAATATTCTACTATCATCATCTATAAATTTATATCCATCAACAATACATAACTTAGAAATAAAATCACCCATAGTTAAAAAGTTTGGTAAGAATATAGAACTTTCATTTGTATTGGATTGCTCATGCCTTATAGCACGAGCAGTAGGAAAAACTATGGTTCTTTTATCCATAATTTAGTATTGAAATGCTTCTTTTGTACGAGTATCTACTTTTAGATTTAGAAATCTATACTCATTGTCAATATTAATTTTTGCAATAATATCCCATACTCCAACTCTTGGAAATTTAATATTCTTAAATGTATAAATACCATTTGCAACTTTAGGATTTTCAAAAGTTTTATTAAATTTATTTGTTTCTGGTCTGCTTATGGCTATCATCACTTTAGCATTCTCTATTGGTTTTGAATTTAAATCAATGATTTTATATGTTATATCTGTTCCGTTTTCACTAATACCATTGCTTATATACTCTATCTTATATTTTTTATCAAAATTTATTCTAGCTTGTATTAACTCATTTGCATTTGCATCTGCATCTTGATAGTGAGTCATATAAGCATCACTCTCCTGTAAATTAGCCTTATTTGTAACAACAATTGTCGCTACACAAAAACCAAAAACCAATGTAATAGCTCCACCAATTGCGTATGGCCAAGCTCTACCTTTACTTTTGCTCATTTCTATGCCTTATCCTATATATAGTTCTTCTAATATACATAATAGTACCATAAAAAACTACACCGTAGAACAACACCTTAATAATCAATAATGTATTTTGGTTTGTTTCTCCAAAATCATGTTCAAGAATCACACCTTTACTTTTTGCTATCTGTTGTGAAAGGTCAAGATATCCATTAAACATAGATGCTGAATATTTTCCAAGTACCTCATGTTTTTTTGTTTTACTTCCTAACAATGGCAATATAGTACCATTACTATGTGTCATTATATTTTTAAAATCATCCCAACTTTTAGCATACATTACACCCATTAAAAAAGCTTGAACCTTGGAGGCAACTGGGCTTAGCACATTTTCTTTATCAAAATATTTATATAAAGAATCATCATTAGCAACTATATCTACCTGTGTATTCATCTCTGAAAAGACAAGTAAAACAGTAGGTTCTTTAAATTTAGATAAAACATCTTTTTCATATTCTGTTATATCTTGAGAATTTGGGAACTCTTTAAGCATAACCAAACGTAATGATATACCAGTTTTATCATAAAGTTCTTTTCCTAAAGTTTCTACTTCTTCTGTAAACTTAGGGTTAAAGATAATTTCATCTTTATATAAATACTCTGCACTTAACTGTGATTGATAAACGATAAGAAATACGAGGGCATAAAGCCCTCTTAGTAAGATTTTCAATGTAATCCTAACCTACAAAAAGATGATTCGGAGTTACAACTGCAAAAAGAGTATATGCAGCCATAATAACTAGACCCCATGAAATAATTTTTTCCATTTTAATACTCCTTACTTCGCATCTACAAGGTGTTTAGAATTTTCTGTACTAAACATCTTAATAGATTTCTCATTAACTATCTTATAGTAGTTTTCAGAATTAGCTGTTTGTACATTCATTGCAAAAAAAGTTAATACAGCTAAGATACTTAGCAGTAAAGCTGTAGCAATAAGTCCACCTGTTAAGCCATTAAGAGCCCAAACGCTTCTACTTTCGTTCATGTTACTCTCCTTCTTTTAAGCTCATTACGTATGCTGCAATAGCTTCTTTTTGTTTTGCATTAAGTCTTTCCATAGATGGCATAGTACCGATAGTACCAACTTTACCATTATTAAGAACATTAACAACTAGTGTTTCAGACCAATCATGGATATTTGGCGCAACATATTGCATACCTTTTCCATCCGCACCGTGACAAGAAGAACATACACCAGCAAATACGTCAGCACCTGTTTTACCAGTCATACCATTTGCAACATAAGTAGCAACAGCATCTATCTCAGCATCAGTTATTAAAGCACCTGTATTAGCATTAAAAAGACCATTACGATCTGGCATTGGCATCTCTGTACCTAAAAGCTTGTTGTTTGACCCATGGTTAACAACATATTTTACACTTTTTTCAGAAATTCTTTTATTGATATCTGCTGCATCAATTTCATTGTTACCATCAGCATTTAAACCATGACAAGCAACACATTCTACCAAGTATACAGATTCACCCATATTAACTAAATCTTCACCCTTGATGTTTTGATACTCTTTTTCAAATTTTGCATCGTGAGCAGCAACATCTTCGTTGTACTCTCCAATTTGAGAATAAGCATTTACAGGGTAACCAGCGATAAAATACCACATACCCCAAACCATAGTTCCAATAAACATAATTGCCCAACCCATTGGTACAGGGTTTTTATATTCACCTATATTATCCCAAGACTCATCTGCTAATTCACCAGTTGCCTGATCAACTTGCATCTGACGCACATACTTGATTACAACGAATACTGTAATAATTACAAGTGCTACTGCCCCTGCAATCGCAAGCATGTTAACGATATCACCATTCAGTCCACCTTTTTGGTAGCCAACTGTTACATATGTTGCACCCAACATTGCTGCAGTGATAATTATTCCCCAAACATAAAGCTTGTTCATATAATCTCTCCTATTTTTCTTTTTCATCTGATACAGGTTTAACCGGAGCATCACCTATATCATCTTCTAGTGCCATTTTACTGTAGTGTTCATAATCAACACCAGATGAGTCTTTTCTATTTTTATAAAGATGGTAGATATATGAATAACTCCCAACTACTAAAAATACAATTAAAAAGAAATATCCATACGCTGCTAATTCATTTATATCCACTACAATTCCACCTTATTTTAGACTATTTAAATATGCTATTAAAGCTACTATTTCTGGAATCTCACCACGTGCCACTGCATCTTTAACATCTTGATCTTTCATATTTGAAACAACTTCTTTCGCTTCAGCTAAAGCTAATGAACGTGCTTCATCAATACTATTACCCATTTTAACAGTTTTAGTTGATCCATCTTTCATAGGAACAGCTTTGTTATATGGTACACCAAAAACATTAGCAACAGTTACTTGCTCTGCATATGCAGTATCAATGTCTGCTTTATTAGTAAACATCCATGGATATCCTGGCATAATACTTGTAGGAACAATAGACTGAGGGTCTTTCATGTGGTTTTCATGCCACTCAGTTGTTCTATAATTACCAACACGCATTAAGTCTGGACCAGTTCTTTTTGAACCCCAAAGGAAAGGACGATCATAAGCATACTCACCACTTAAAGAGTAGTGACCATATCTATCTGTCTCAGCCTTAAAAGGACGAATAAGTTGTGAATGACAAGCATTACAACTATTTTTAATATAAACATGACGACCCGCTAACTCAAGCGTTGAGTATGGAGTTGTTCCTATTACAGGGCGAGATGCCTGAGCAAAGTTTGGAACTATTTCAATCAAACCAGCAAAAGCAATTACAACGAAAACACCTACTGAGAACAAGAACGGGTTTTTTTCTAACCAATGAAACATAATAAATCCTCCCTTTCTTAAGCGCCCATAGGCGAAGCATTTTGAAGCTCAGACTCTTCTACAGGACGAGCAGACATAGTTTTATAGATGTTATAAGCAAACATAAAGAAACCAACTAAGTATAATAAACCACCTGTACCACGTAGTGCATAGTATGGGTGTAAAACATCAACAGTATCGATAAATGAGTAAGCAAGATTACCAAATTCATCGTGAGCACGCCACATCATACCTTGAGTGATACCTGCAATCCACATAGAAGTAAAGTATAAAACGATACCTAAAGTTTGAATCCAGAATTGTGCTGCCATTAATGATTTAGAATATAACTCACGTTTAAATACACGAGGAGCCATATGGTAAAGTGCTGCAATAATCATAAATCCAACCCAACCAAGAGTACCATCATGAACGTGACCAACAATCCAGTCAGTAAAGTGAGCAATAGCATTTACAGATTTAATAGCTTGTATTGGACCTTCTAGTGTTGAGAACATATAGAAAGTAGATGCAAGAACCATAAATTTAATCAATGGAGATGCTGCAACTTGTTGCCACTCACCCTTCATTGTTAGAAGCATATTGATCGCTGAACCCCATGATGGAAGAATAAGAACTACTGAGAATATAGAACCCATAGTTTGCATCCAGTCAGGAACAGTTGAGAAAAGAAGGTGGTGACCACCAGCCCATAAATATACGAACATTAGACCCCAGAATGAAAGTAAAGATAATTTATAAGAATAAATAGCTTGACCTGATTCTTTTGGTAAAAAGTAGTAAATCATAGCAATAATAGGAACAGTAAATACAAATGCAACCGCATTGTGTCCATACCACCATTGTACTAGTGCATCATTTGTACCTGCATACATAGATACTGAGTGCATGATATCACCATATCCACCTGAAGCAAAGTAAGTTGGTACTTCCATATTGTTGAAAAGGTAAAGCATAGCTACACCTAGGAAAGTAGCGATATAATACCAAACAGAGATATATAAACTCTTTTCACGACGAATACCGATAAGACCAAATATACTAACACCCCATAATACCCATACCACAACGATAGCGATATCTATAGGCCATTCAAATTCAGCATACTCTTTTGATGTAGTGTAACCCATAAATAATGAAACAACAACTGCTGCAACACCAATTACATATAACCAAAATTGTAACTTACCAATAAACATTAAAAATTTAGATTCAGCCATAGATACTTTTAATACCCTTTGACCAACATAATACCAAGTAGCGAAAATACCACTTACCGTAAAACCAAATGCAACTGCATCAGTATGCAATGGACGAAGACGACTAAAGTTAGTGTATTCTGCTAAACCAGAACCAAGGATTGTGTTTAATCCTGGAAATGCCAGTTCAAATGCAATAAATACACCGATACTCATTCCAACAATTCCTAAAACAATTGTTGTAACCATGAACATCTTTGCAACCGTATAGTCGTACTCTAATGGACGATTCTCCATATATAGCCTCCTTAAGATTCAAAGCAATTAAGCTTGATGATAGATTTAACTACTATTACCAAACTAATTAACATGATATCTTAACAATAGAATTGTTTAAACTATCTTAATTTTTAAAAAAATATATAAATTTATTGTCTTTTTGTTTACGTTAAGGAGATTTATTTTATATCAGAAAAATAAATATAAGCTGGAGATATTAAACTATACTTATATAAGTATAGTTTATTTATCTTTTTATAAGAGATAAAAATTCATTGAAGATATAACGACTCTCTTTTGGTCCAGGAGAAGACTCTGGATGATGTTGCACAGAGAATATGGGTGAATCATTATATTTTAATCCTTCAATTGTATCATCAAATAAATTTAAATGTGTGACTTCAGCAATTTCAACTATCTCATCTGGAACATTATAGTTATGGTTTTGTGCTGTAATCTCAACCAAACCTGTCTTTTTATTTTTAACTGGATGATTACCACCATGATGACCAAATTTCAATTTAAATGTATCATAACCATGGGATATAGACAATAATTGATGCCCAAGACATATACCAAACATAGGTACTTTAGCAGCGATTAATTTTTTAATCTGTTCTTGCTCTTTTTTAAGAACAAGTGGATCACCTGGTCCATTTGAAAGGAAAACACCATCTATCTTTTTAGATTCATAATCTTTTATTAAGCTATCTCCATCAAAATCATTTGGTATAACTTCTACACCTATGCCAGAACTTACTATTTCATTTAATATATTTCTTTTTACACCAAAATCTATCACAGCTATATTTGCCTCTTGTTTTGGTGCACCATCGTAAGCAAAATCACTATTTGAGTAAGTACTTGAAGTGTGTTTATACGATTTTTTTGTACTTACTTGCTCTATATAGTTTATATCTTCTATACGAGGCGATTTTTCCAAAATTTCTTTCAACTCATTTTTATCACTAATAGATGTTGAGGCTACCATCATCATAGCACCCTCTTTTCTTATCATCTTTGTTAAAAACCTAGTATCAATATCGCAAATACCCATAACATTATATTTTTTTAAAAATTCAGATAAAGATCCCTCTGCCCTAAAACTAGAGTATCTATCTTGATAGTTTCTAACTATCATACCTTTTGCATGAGCAGAAGAACTTTCCATATCTTGTTCATTCACACCTACATTACCTATCTCAGGCATTGTAAATGTCACAAACTGACCAGCATATGATGGATCAGACATAATCTCTTGATATCCAGATAAAGAAGTATTGAAAACTATCTCCCCTACAACTGTTTCCTCTGCACCAAAACTATTTGCCTCTAAAAATGTTCCATTTTCAAGATAAATATAAACTTTTTTCATTTTAGACATATTCACTATTCCATACCCCTTTTCATAAGTTCTTCACGATAAAGCTTTTCATATAAAATTTCAAATTCATCAGTTCCTGGAATAAATCTTCTTTTATATGAATGAATTTTATCCATAACAGCATCCTCAATAGCTGATGAATCGGCTATAAAAGATGTAATAGAATTATATATGATATTTTTTATACGATTTTCTGTTACTTCAAAGTGTATTAAATCTTCTTCATATAACTCATCAAGTATTTTATGACTTATATCTGAATAACGCTCTTCATAATTTAAGATTATACCAAATTCTGGAGCTATCTTCTTTTTTATCATAAAAAACAATTGTCTCTCATCAGCCAACATAAACTCTATTTCTTCTTCATTTTCTGCACATATAGCATCTACTTTTTCTTCTAATGCCATCTCTTGTTTTATATTTTCTTCTAAAACTTTTTGAGCTTCTTGTGCAATTGGTTCTAAACCTTTTGTCATAACAACAGCACCACTTTTATTTAAATCTATCGCAATTCTACTCGCTATATGAGGTACAGTTTTTAGTGATATTTTCATGGTTTATTACCCTACTTATAAATTAAATTTTGTCATTTTACAATAAATAAGGTAAAAATATGATTAGAGGGAGATTAATTCGCTAAAAGTAGTGTAAGCTCTGATGCTTTTTTTGAATCCATTTTAGTTAAAATCTTACCAACAACTTTTGGTTTTAAAGATTGTAATATCTGTGCTGCATCATTTTTATCCATATCAGAAAGTATCCCAGATGCTGCTGCTGGTTTCATTTTGGCAAAAGTTTGAGCTATTTTATTCATTTTTGTATCTTTTAATTCTTTTAAAATCTTTTCATTTTTAGACAACATATCTTTTATATTTTGTTCTTTTTGTGAGATTTGAGCCATTTTTTTATTTATTTCTTCTTCTTGTATATTTAATTTATGCTCTTTTTTCTTTAGTAGCTCTTCAGTTGCCGTTTTTAAAGCACTTAATGCCTGCTTTTGTTCATCAATTCTTTCAAGTTCTACAAGTAGTTCACTTTTTCTCTCTTTAAATATCTCTGTACATTCAAACAACCTATCACTTGTTTGAAGTGCCCAAACAGATGTATAAAGCATAGTAAATAGTATTAATAATTTCATGAGGTAACCTCTGTATTTTTTTTACGATTATGAGTCATTAAAGCAACTTCATCAAGATCTTTTGCTTCTTTTAATTGTATCTCTTTTAACTTTTTTTTAATTTCTGTGGTTTCAAGATAATTAAATTTT
>Ga0256827_10000189_pt1 | contig 35612 bp, 26 predicted proteins | sample CV84metaG_FD_185977 | JGI IMG/M metagenome (GOLD analysis project Ga0256827, IMG submission 185977) | Hydrothermal vent microbial communities from East Pacific Rise, Pacific Ocean - CV84 | ecosystem: Environmental > Aquatic > Marine > Hydrothermal vents | place: Pacific Ocean: East Pacific Rise... | reverse complement strand
GTACTGTTTAGTTCAGCTCTACTTGGAAACTTAAAGTTAATCATCTGTCTATCTACATCTCTATATACTTCATCATCAAGAGCAATGCCTTTAAATCCTAAATCTTTAGCTACTTTAGCAAGTATGGCAAAATTATTTTTTACTTGTTCCCATGCTTCTTTGTCCCAGTAGTCAGCAGGAAAATGAATATTGACTTTAAAAAATTTGTGTTTGTTCTTGTATAGATTTTTCAAACCTTTTACTTCATTCCAAACTTTGTCATAGTTTAGTTTTGTATGGGGTTTCATCACTTTATGCGTAAAGGTATTGCCCACCATAATAAAACCTGAGAAAGGAAGTTTTTGAATGCGTTTATGATTTTCTATAAGATTTTTTGGCATCATTGGAGCCCAAGTGTTGCCTTCTGCAAGTATAAGAAACTTCTCTTTAGCTTGAAGAGAAGAGAAGAGGAGTGATAGGGTAATGGTTAAATATATTATAAACTTCATTCTGTTTCCTTTTTTAGTTTATGTCATGTTTTAAAATCTCTTTTTTTCGTATTTTTAAATACTCTTTAATATTTTTCTTAGTAACAAGTTTACCAAAGTCATCAGGTACTTTTATATTTTTGTTGTTAAAAATTCTTCCTGCTATGAGTTCTCCTATCTTTGGTCTATAGTGGCTACGTTCATAGTAGTTACAGTTGTTGGTTGTTACAGAGTTGTACCCTGAAAAGTCATAAAAGTCTGTAACTTCTGAAATATCTTTTAGATAGTGAAGATAATCATCAACAACAAATGAGTCCATAAGTACTTGGTTATGGGGCATCATAAAGGTGTAGAGTTTAATGTGATGTGTTTTACATAGGTGAATTATCTCTTTAAGGTCAGGTATGAACTCTTTTTTTGTCAAATATTTTAAAATACGTCTGTTTTTAGCATGAAATGACTTTTGATTTTTAACATACTCTTCACAGTTTTCTGAAATTTCTTTCTCTTTTGTTGGGTTTGCCCAAATACCTGTCTCCAAGTTGTAAGTTGTTGTAAATGTATAGTTAAAATTTTGAGCTATTTTATTTTTGATATTAAACGGGAAAAAACCAGTTAGATAGTCAAAATAGAATGGGGCTAAAGATTTATCTTCTACATAGGGGTGTAGTTTACTAAGATAGTCAGACTCTAAGCCACCATAGTAAGTCATGTTAATGACATCCAGTTGTAAATAGATGGTCTCTATAGGGTAGCCTCTATTAATCATATAACGTATGTGCATTAAATAATCATACATGGTAGCACCATTCATGGTTAAGTTGTATATTTTACCATTGGGAATATACTGTTCAACTGTTTTGGGTGGTGTGGTTCCTATACGACTTGAACCAATCATGTAGCCATTAAATTTGTTATGGTTATCTTCTAAATATTCTATTTTTACAAAGCGTTCATTTTCTTGAAAATCATGTTTGAGTATTTTTGAGTGAAAAATATTGAAGGGGTCTACTACATAGTTGGTAAGCATAAGTAGAGAAAAACCTAAAAAAGTTGTAAAAATGGAGACTTTAATCCATTTTTTACTGTTCATTTTGCTGTTCATTTTATCTGCCCCTAAAAATTAAAATATAAAAACTCAGATACTTTGTTGAGTGATATGATTCCTGCAAGAAGCATCATCCCTGTAAAAATAGCTGTAGTGTAATTGAGTCTAAAATTCTTTAAATGCTCAGCTGAACTTTTGAAGAGAAGTACAATAATAAATGCTGAAATAAGCCAAAGTATACTGTCGAGTTTTGCACCTATATGTACACCAAAGTAGCCAAAATCAACAGAGAAATCTTTTAGAAATGAGAGTTTGTTTTCTAAAACTTTGGGAAGAACAACATTGTCAAGTGAAAACATACTGTTTAAAACTCTAATCGCATCACCCCACTCTTTAGCTCTAAAAAAGACCCAAGTAATGTTAAGAAAATTAAAAGTGATAATCCATGCCAACCAGTCCCAAAGTTTAAACCCTAAGTTACTCCAAGCCCTATGAATAGCTAAAGCAAAACCATGAAGGAAGCCCCAAAAAATAAAAGTCCATCCAGCACCATGCCAAATACCTCCAATAATAAAGGTAGCCATTAAGTTTGTATAGGTTCTAACAGAGCCTTTTCTGTTTCCTCCTAGAGGAATGTAGATATAGTCTCTTAAAAATCTACTTAGAGTTATGTGCCATCTTCTCCAAAAGTCTTGGATACTTGTAGCTTTATAGGGACTGTTAAAGTTAATAGGGAGTTTGATGTTAAAAAGAAGGGCAGCACCTATTGCCATGTCTGTGTAACCTGAAAAGTCAAAGTAGAGCTGAAAGGTGTAGGAGAGTGAAGTTGCCCACGCTTCAAAAAGGTTAAGAGTGGTTGCCACATCAAAACCTTGGGTTGCCCATACAGCAAATGTATCTGCAATGATAACTTTTTTAAAGAGTCCCATTGAAAAGATGAATAATCCCATGGCAATATGGTTGTAGTTGATGATTTTGTTTCTTGCTTTAGCAAATTGAGGCATCATCTCTTTATGGTGGACAATAGGTCCTGCAATAAGTTGAGGGAAAAAGGTGACAAAGAGTGCATAGTTTAAAAAGTCATACTCCTTGGTCTCTTTTCTGTAACTGTCTACCAAATAAGATATCTGTTGAAAAGTAAAAAAAGATATGGCAAGTGGTAGTGCTAGGTGGAGGAGTTTTACATCACTACCTAATGCAAGGTTAAAGTTTTCTATTAAAAAGTCAGCATATTTAAAATAGCCTAACAGTGCAATGTTTATAACAATTCCAAAAATGAGTACACTTTTTTTTGAAAATCTACTTGCACTGTTTGCCATGGCATTTCCCAAAAGATAGTTGAACAACATAGAGCTTAAAATGATAGGTAAGTAAGTAATATTCCACCAAGAGTAAAAAAATAGTGAAGAGAAAACAAGTAAGCCTTTACTCATTTCAGTTAATCTCTTATGGTTTAAGTAAAAGTAGAGAGCGAATGTTATTGGTAAAAAAATAAATATGAATCCGTAACTATTAAATAACATATATCTCCTATAAAATTTTTCTAAAATTGTAGCAAAAAATAGATTACAACATAATTTGTTTAATAATATTAAAAATCAAACATTTGCAAGTTTGTATTTAAACATAAGCAAGATGTACATAAAAAAGAGAACATAGGTTCCTTGTCTATAGTGTTTGGGTAAGTAACTAATAGAGATAATAATCAATGGCATAGTAAGTGCAACATATCTTTGAGCAAAGTTACCCATAATGGATGAAAAAAAGAAAAAACTGGTCATGATTATGGCATATCCAGCGATGATACGATCATTTTCATTTTCAAAAGTAGCGAATGTGGCAACAAATATTCCTATAGCAAACCAAACTATGGAGTAGGATAAAGAAGCTCCAGCAATGGTGTTTTCATATCCAGCATGTCTATCACCAAGGATGGTAAGTAGGATATTGACGCCATACTTCATAAAAATTGCAAACAATAAAGCTGTAATAATAGTTACAAGATAGTATTTTTTAGGGTATACAGATTTATTTAGTTTTGAAAGTAAAAAATAGATAACAATAAAAAGGGGCATGGAGGCATGAATTAAAATAGATATAATAGCAACGATACTTGACCATTTTTTTGAACTTAAGTCATACGCCAAGAGAAGTAGTGAAAAGGCAAGAGCACTACGTACTTGGGAAAGAACCAAATCAATAAACATTGGATTAAATAGAAAAATCATACCAATGTAAGACTCTACTCGTTTAAATAAGAAAATAGAGTAAAAGAAGACAATAATGATTGAAATAATATAGAGAGCCAGACGGTAGTCATCAAAAATAAGACCAATACCAATAATAATGTATTTCCAAAGGGGTTCAGAGAGTAACCATGAAAGACCAACATGTGAGGCTTCATTCCCTCCTACATGTAGGTATTCGATACGGTTTAAGTAGTTTCCGATATCTAAAAAATCTCCATGGTATATGCTTGTCCATGGTATAATATAAGTAATTAGGATAGCATAAAAAAGTGATAAAAAATAAAGATTATATGTTTTATTTGTCATACTTTTAGCCTTTGTTGTATTTATTACTATAATTTTAACATTAAAAATAATAAATATGATAAAATTTTTATATTAATTTAAAAATTACTATAAAATAATAGTAATAATAACATTTAAAAACATAAAGTGTTATTAATGAGGCTTCAGATATAATTTTGATAAAGGATAGAGATGGCACTTTTGGGAGATGATATCATAGCAAAAAATGCAGATTGGAAATTTAATGGTACCATGGTGGAAAATTTTGAAAAGCATGTTCGAAAATCAGTACCACTTTACCAAGAGGGACATGAACTGGTAAAAAAATTAAGTGATTATTTTGTTAAAAATGACTCAATATGTTATGAGTTGGGTTCTTCGACAGGAACCTTGAGTTATAAGCTGGCAAAACATCATGAGTTTAGAGAAGCTAAGTTTATAGGTATTGAAATAGAAGAAGATATGGTTGTAAAAGCAAATCAACTTTATACAAATCCAAATTTATCTTTTGTTTGTGATGATATGAACTCTATGGAATTAGAGAAGTCTGATTTAGTTGTCTCTTACTATACCATTCAGTTTATTCATCCTAAATTACGACAGCAGTTGATTGATAAAATATATGATTGTTTAAATTGGGGTGGTGCTTTTATTATGTACGAAAAAGTAAGGGCAAACGATGCTCGTTTTCAAGACATTATCTCTAATCTTTATATGGAGTATAAATTGGAACAGGGTTATGAGGCAGAAGAGATTATATCTAAGGCTAAGAGTCTAAAGGGTGTGCTTGAACCTTTTTCTACAGAGGGGAATATAGATATGTTAAAAAGAGCAGGTTTTGTCGATATTTTATCTGTGCAAAAATATATGAATTTTGAAGGGTTTTTGGTCATAAAATGAAAAACAATAAAGAGCAGAGTACACTAAAGCGTCTAAGTGAAAATTTTATCTCTTTGGTGATATTACAATTTATTAATATCGTATTACCTCTATTATTAATTCCTTACCTCATTCGAGTGTTGGGTATAGAAGGCTTTGGAATCTATAGTTTTGTATTGGCGATTGTGCTTTATGGGGTAAAACTAAGTGATTATGGTTTTTCACTCTCTGCTACCTATCATATCTCTTTAAATCAAAACAATAAACCAAAGAAAGATGAAGTCTTCTCTTCTGTTTTAACCATTAAACTTTTAATTGTTATTGCCTATATAACACTTTTAACCCCTTTGGTTTTTTTAGTAGATAAACTTTTTTTCTATAAAGAGTATATCTTTTTATCTTATGGGGTTCTTTTTGGCTATCTTATGTTTCCTGTTTGGTTTTTTCAAGGAATGGAGAAAATGAAGTATATAATGTACTTAAATAGTTTTTTAAAATTTTTCTTTATTATATCGGTATTTATTTTTGTAAAAGAGAGCAGTGACCTCTATCTGTTGTTTCTTCTTAACAGTATTGCTATTTTTATTACAGGGGTTATGGCACTTTATGTGGCTATTACAAAGTTTGATATTGATTTTTCATGGCAGCCTTTGAGTAAAATATATTTTTATCTAAAAGATGGTTGGTATATCTTTACCTCAAAAATTGCTGTTGAGTTTTATACCACGGTCAATATTATTATTTTAGGTTTCTTTGTCTCTCCTACGGTTGTTGGTTACTATGCCATTGCTGAAAAAATAATTCATGCAATAGGAGGTTTATTGAATCCTTTAACGAGAACAGTTTATCCTTATTTGGTTAATCTTTATCAAGATTCAAGTGACTCTTTTATTACAAGAAATAAACAGTTGGCTTTGGTTATTTTTATTATTATGTTCCCTATTTCTTTGATTGTTATGTTTTTTGCTGAACCGATACTGTCTATTATTACAGGTGGCGTACCAGCAGAGTTAAGTGTAAAAGCATTAGAGGTTTTGTCATTGGCTTTAATGGTTTACCTCTATGGTAGTCAGTTTACAAATATACTTGTAACCATCAAAGAGACAAAGTTTTTAAATAAAGTACTTCTAAGTACAGCTCTTATCAATACAATTTTAGCACCAATTTTAATCTATTTTTATGGAGTTATAGGGTTGGTTTGGCTCAATGTATTTATAGTCTTTTTTATGGTGATTATTAAAGGTCATTATATTATTAATTTTAAAGAAAAGTTGCAATAGATTATGAATAGTATAGATAAAACAGAGAAGAAACGGCTCTTTTCTAACTTTTTTTCACTGCTTGTTCTTCAGGGGTCTAACTATATTTTACCCCTTATTACCTTTCCTTACTTGGTTCAGGTTTTAGGTGTTGAGTATTTTGGACTGTTGGCTTTTGCCACAGCAGTTATTGCCTATTTTAGAATTATTACGGATTATGGATTTAATTTAACTGCAACACGTGAAATCTCTATTCATAGAGACAACAAAGAGAAGATTGTTGAAATATTTTCTGCTGTGATGATGATTAAAGTATTTTTAATGCTTTTAAGCATTATGTTACTCTCTTTACTTGTTTTTTCTTTTGAAAAATTCTCTTCTGATTGGGAGATATACTTTTTTACTTTTGCAACAGTTGTTGGGCAAGTTTTTTTCCCTGTATGGTTCTTTCAAGGGATGGAGCGTATGAAATATATCTCTTATCTTAATATTTTTGCGAAAACAATTTTTACCGTATCTATATTTGTTTTTGTCAAAGAGCAGAGTGATTTTTATCTGGTTCCACTACTTACTTCTGGAGGTTTCATTGTTGCAGGTATATGGTCACAAGTATTAATATATCGAGAGTTTGATGTAAAGTTTAAATTACAAAATACAGAGACCTTAAAAGCATACCTGTATGATGGTTGGCATATATTTGTCTCTAGAATTTATGTTAATATCTATACCACAACAAACGTTATATTGTTGGGATTTTTTACAAACAATGCAACAGTAGGTTACTACTCTATAGCAGAGAAAATTGTGGTAGCTATTGGAGGGTTGTTTCAACCAGCAAATCAAACCATTTATCCTTATTTGGCACGTAAATATAAAGAGAACTTTAAACTTTTTGTCACTTTTGTTAAGAAAATAGCTTTTTTATTTTTAGCCATTTCCTTCTCTTTCTTATTGCTTTCTGAATATTTTAAAGATGCCATTATATCTTTGGTTACAGGGGTATCCAATACAGAAGTAAGTATACTTTTATCTGTTTTTTTCTTAAGGATATTATCTTATCCTTTTGGTACACTTTTTTCAAATGCACTTATTATTATGAATAGAAAAAAAGCATTTATGAAAGTTATGAATTATACTGTTTTACTTGACTTATTAATTGTCCCTCCTTCTATCTATTTCTATGGTGCTATGGGGCTGGTTGTTTCATTTGTTGCTGTACTGTTTATACATATATTGTTACTGTTATATTATTTAAAACTATCTATTAAATCGAAAGGTCAAAACCAATGATAAAAGAATATAAATTAAATGACGAACCTATTAGTATTGAGTCAGATTTGGCAGGAGAGTATCCACTCTATATTTATCTTTCAAGAAAAAAAGATTGTCTACTCTATTCCAAATCTAGTAAACTACTGTTAGAGTCCGTAAAAGTTATTAAACCTCTTACTGTTTCAAAAAAAGGTATATCATTTTTACTACAAAGTGCTGTGGTTCCTCCTCCTCAAACTGTATATGAAAATATTTTTATAGTGGGTATAGGTCAGACAGCAAGAATTGGAACAGTTAATAGTAAAATAGATATAGAGTTTTCAGAAATTCACCCTTTTTTAAATGCCAATAGAGAGCTAGATGCTGAAGTTGATGAGGAGTATATTTTAGAGATTTTAGCAGAGGCAACTGTTTCTAGAATGGAAAAAAATAGAGAAAATTATCTTTTCCATAGTGCAGGAAAAGATAGTAACAGTATTGCTTTAGCCCTTTCTGTAGCTGGATACCAAAATGAGATTACATCAGTCTCTTATAAAGGTGAAGGTGAAAAAGATGAAAGTGAAATAGCTAAAAAAATAGCGAAGCAGTTTGGTTTTAAACATAAAATAGTTTATGAGCCTAAAGTGTTGGCTAAAAAAGATATTGAGAATATCAACAGCTTTTTTGAAAACAGCTCTTTCCCTTGTATGGATAATGCTACCTTGGCGTATCCTCTCTATATGAATCAATTGGATTTTAGCAACAGTAATATTATTGATGGTATGGGAAATGATGTCTATATTGGGCATATTCCAGATAGTAAGGAGTATGCTAAACAGAAAAACTTTTCAAGGTTTCATCATTTGAGACCTTTTAGTGGAAAATTTAGTTCTGCTTCAAGAATAGGTATCGCGACAACAACACGTACAGAATGGGTAGGCTTATCAGGTCTCTCCTACGGGGATGTAAATAAAATTCTTAATGATTCCTTTGATGTTTATGACTACTGGAGTGAAGTAGATAGAGAGAATAAAAATATGGACTATTTAGATTTGAGATCTTATATTAGAGGAAGAGTTTTAGATCAGGAAGTATTTATACGAAAAGTAAGAAATTTCGCAGATGTAACAAGTTCAAACCTTATTTTACCTTGGACAAACCCAAAAGTGGCAGCATATTTTTCCAAACTTCCAGAGAAGTACCTCTTTAATAGAAAACATCTAAAAAATAAATTGCTTTTACGAACCATGTTAAAAGATAGAATAGGTCTAGATAGTGATAAACTTGGTAAAAAAGCATATGGATTTAACGCTTATGGCATACTGATGATGATGAAGAAAGAGGTTGATCAAGAGATACTATCGTGTAAATTATGGAATGAAAAAGAGGTAGAAGAGCTTCTCTCTACCTTGTATAAAAAGATAGATGTAAACCACCAATCAATCTCTAGGTTAAAAAGTATCATTCAAAGACTCTATTTGATAAGTGTTTGGTACAATCAAAGCAAGTATGTTTAGTTTAGCAGAGTTTATTTTATAAACTCTGTTTTTTTAATTATTTTTGCAACATCTTGGTGTGCTTTGTCATTCCAGTGGGAATCACATGCAAAACTTTTAAGCTCAATATTCATACTTTTTGCAACATCATTTAAAAAGATGAATTTTATATGATATTTATTGAGAAATGTCTCTATTCTTTTTTTGTTTTTTGGGTTTTGTGCTTTGTTGCCCTTACTTCTAACGATAATCTTATACTCTATCTCTCTATCTAAAGAGTGTAATAGTTTATTGGTTTGATATATTGCTCCTGTGAGATACAACCAATTTTTACTTAAATCAACTTCCTCTTCAGTTTTTTTATTACTCTTTTTTTCAGACTTATTTGATAAAAAAGTTTTGAGAGAGTAGATGCTTTGTTTAATAAACGGGTATATCTGATAATAGCTTAATTTATCACTTACTGTATCGTAGAAGGTTTTTTCTCTAGGAGGTATAATTTTATACTTATCAAGGGTTTCAAACTCTACATAAACCTTTGGTCGAGCCAATGAATTTGAATTTTTACTGTCTGAATCTAGTAGGTCTCCTTCTAGTTCTATAAACTGTATAACATATTTTGTATTGTTGAGGTCTACTTTCTTCTGAAGTATGACCAACTGTTGTGTTGGTCCTGTACCAAAGAGTCCATAGTTCATAAAGTTGTACTTGTAGTTAAACTCTTTTGCCAATGAGTTATGAATAATATTTTCATTTTTAACCATCCGTGCTTCAATAAAGGAATCTCCTAAAATAATAACATCCTTTTTATGGGGGTCATATGGAACTATATTGCTTGGTAATCCTTGATCATTATAGTTGTATTTGGTCTTGTAGCATGTGTCTACAATATAATTTTCAAAGTTTCTTTTATGCCACATACCAATAGTTTTATCATATTCAGCAGCTGAGACTCCATACTCAAAAGGAGAGTGTTTCAAAAAAAACTCAAAAAAGATTAAAGCTAAAAATGATGATATGAATATAATTATAAATTTTTTCAATATATAGACCTTTTAAAAGTTAAAATATAAAAATTCTGATACTTTATCTTCTTGTACCATGATATTTGTTAATTGGAGTATAGCTATGACAAATAGGAATGTACTCATTGCTATTTTCATATTTTTTGAAAAATTCATTTTTATAATTTCATTACTATTTTTAAAGAAAATAATAATTAAAAATATAGCTATATATGTTACTTGTTGGTAGTTTATCACTGAGATTATACTTGAGAAGTTAAACATAGCAGATAAAACTCTAATAGCATCATCCCACTCTTTTGCTCTAAAAAATACCCAACTGATATTGATAAAGTTAAAAGTTATAAACCAAGCAAGTAAAGAGTTTAGTTTAAATCCTAACTTGTTCCAAGCTCTGTGAATAACCAATGCCATACCATGTAGAAAGCCCCAAAAAATAAAAGTCCACCCAGCACCATGCCAAATACCACCAAGAATAAAGGTTGCCATGAGGTTGGCATAAGTTCTAAATTCTCCTTTTCTATTTCCTCCTAGAGGGATATAGATATAGTCTCTTAAAAATCGACTCAGTGTAATGTGCCATCTTCTCCAAAAATCTTGAATGCTTGTAGCCTTATAGGGACTGTTAAAGTTAATAGGGAGTTTGATGTTAAAAAGTAGGGCAGCACCTATCGCCATATCGGTATAGCCTGAAAAGTCAAAGTAGAGCTGAAAGGTGTAGGAGAGTGAGGCTATCCATGCTTCAACAACAGATAGTGTGGTTACAACATCAAAGCCCTCTGTAGCCCATACAGCAAAAGTATCAGCGATAACTACTTTTTTAAACAGTCCTATAGAGAAGATAAAAACTCCTATGGATATATTTCTATAGTTTTTAACTTTATTTCTAGCTTTAGCAAACTGAGGCATCATCTCTTTATGGTGGACAATAGGTCCTGCAATAAGTTGAGGGAAAAAGGTGACAAAGAGTGCATAGTTTAAAAAGTCATACTCTTTGGTCTCTTTTCTGTAACTGTCTACCAAATAGGATATCTGTTGAAAGGTAAAAAAAGATATGGCTAAAGGAAGCAGTAAATGTAAAGGCTCGATTTTTGTAGAAAGAACCAGATTTATATTTTCAATAAAAAAGTCAAAGTATTTAAAGTAAGCGAGTACTGCAATGTTGGCTACGATACCAAAAATAAGAAGTACTTTTTTAGAAAACTTATAATTTTTTTTACTATTAAGCGTATTTCCAATGAGATAGTTAAAAAGCATTGATACAAGTATAATTGGAAGATAGGAAATATTCCACCAACTATAAAAGAAGAGACTTGTGAAGACTAAAAAACCTTTACTCGCCTCGGTGAGTCTTTTATGGTTTAGGTAAAAATATATAAAAAATGTTATTGGTAAAAATGCGAATATAAATTCATAACTATTAAATAGCAAGTCTCTTCCTAGTAGTAAATATAATCATATTTTAGCACATTAATTTATATTTTATTAACAAAAAGTAATAAAATATAATATTATAGCTCTTTTTCTTGCCATGCTTGAGTGTTACATTCTCTAAATGAGGTTAAACATTGGTTTATTTCATATGACCAGTGAAGAACTATAGGGTATATGGTTGCACTTTTATGTGTTTGACTGTATATGTCTACACCCAATCGTACTCTTTGATACTCATGGAACTGCTCAGAGAAGCTTATAAACAAAATATTTGCTCCCTCTTTACGATGAAGTCTGTCATTGGCAAGTTTTGCTACCATATCGAGAAAGCTTGTTAAAATAAGACCACATCTTGGTATGATTTTTCCATCATCGTTAATAAATCCAGCTGCTAAATCATGCTGATAATCATCATTTTTTAGATAGGCTTTTCCATCAATATTGATAAAACTATCAACAAGATTTTGGTTCTTTTTTAGTGCCTTAAATGCTCTATTCTTTAGGTTACGTTCAGAAATCATACGTACAGACTCTTGTCTAATGTATTTTTGACCTTCTACCATAGAGTCTATGAAGTTTTCAGAAGTCTCTCCACTCTCTTCATCGAGATTATTAAGTAGGAGGGTAGGAATAATTTTAAATTTGTGTTTATGCTCTTTTATAATGGTTCCACATAAATCATTTGCAAATTTCATATTTCTCTCTGCCCAAACTTTATTTTCTTCTTCAATAGGAAGTGTAAAGTGTGCAATCTCCATAACTATTATGGCTGGTTCAGCTATATTTTGTAACTGCTTATTTATAAGCTCATACAGATTGGTTAATTTCTCTTGTGACCATACATCATAGCTTGAGGTTGGGGCTGTGTATACTTTATCATTAGTTGGTGCAATGCAAACTTCCATTATTTATTTATCCTTTAAAATTTTCATACCAGAGTTGAAAGAGAAAGATTCTCCAAAGTTTTGTTTTGTAGCTATTATTACCATTATAAAATCGATCTCTAATATTAATTATATCATAAGAGTTAAATATATTGTCTTTTTCTAATCTATCTTTGTTTACTTGTGCATAAACAAGCTCTTTTAGTTCATTTCTCATCCATGAGTCAAAGTAAACAGTGAAACCACTTTTGGGTCTGTCTAAAAGCGTTTTAGGTATATATTTGTGTGCAATCTCTTTTAAAATATATTTTTTAGTCCCCTCTTTTATTTTAATAGAAGAGGAGACTTTTGCCATATAAGAAATAAGTTCATTATCTAAAAAAGGGGTATGTATAGAGATATTATTGAGATTACTGGCTGTATAGCTTTTAATCAACTCTTTATCAATCATGGTTGTTTTAAAGTAGATACCAATAATTTCATCAACTGTTTCACTGTATCCATTAAAATTAATCTCATCAAAAGTACTAAGAATAGGTTCCTTATAACCTTTAATAAGTGCTTTTAACTCTTTTTCTCTAAAGAGTAAATTTTTTGTTTTGGTCATTTGAGGTATATCTTTGGCAGAAAGTATTTCTAAGAGTTTTTCATATTTTGTTGGAAGATTATTTACATTCTTTAAATAGGGAAGTTTATCTATATCTACCATTTTTAATGGAGTGATTAGGGTTTTTCTTAGTTCATATGGTAGAGATAATATACGGTCAAAAAAATGGATATTATCAGCTGTAGCAAAAATTTCATCTCCTCCATCTCCTATAAATAGGTTCTCTATCCCTTCTGCTTTTATCATCTCTGTTGTTAATAGAGTTGGGGCAGCAGCATGGTCAGCAAAGGGTTCATCATAGATTTTAGAGAGTTTTGGAATAATGTTTCTGACATCTTTTTCACTAAAGTAATGTTCATGATGTTTTGTTCCTAAATGTTTAGCAATGGCTTTAGCATAGGGTGCTTCATTTATATTTTTATCTTCAAATCCAATAGTAAATGTTTCTAAATTGTAGTCATTTTTATTTAAAAGAGCAGCGATGGTTGAACTATCATATCCACCACTTAATGATAATGAAACAGGTTTATTTGTAGCTACTTCAGTTTTTCTAATAGCAGAAGAGAGAAGCTCTTCCGTATCTAGTACAATTTTTGACTCATTAAAAAATTGTTTTTTATTTTGGTATTCAGATTCAAGAGACCAATTCTTTGTAATAAAATGCTCTCTTTGTCTTAAATCAAAATTACTAGAAGTTCCAGCTTTAACTTTGTAGCAATCTTTTAAAATGGTATTTGGTTGTATAATTGCACCAAACTGTAAATAGTTGGCAACACTACCTATATTAATAATAGGTACAAAACTGGGGGCAGTTTTAAAATCACTAACTCTACTACCAAAAACAATTAAATTTTGAGAAGAGTAATAGCTTAAAGGTAAAATTCCAGTTTTATTTTTATTTAATATTAAGTATTCTTTTTTCTTATCAAATATAATAAGATTAAAGTTGCCTTCCAAATAAGAGAATAACTTATTTCCTAAGCTTATGTAGGCTTTCTCTATTAACTCCATAAAGTTCAGTTGTTCATTATTTATATTGAGCTTTACTAATAAATCTTTTTTGTTTGATATGCTTCCATTGAATAGTATTAAAAGCTCTTTTGTATCAAGAGAATAAGACTTTTTATGCTTATTATAAGATAAATATAGATTAAAGTTATTGTACTCTTGATAGTAAGTTACTATATTTTCTTTGTTACTATCCAAATGATGATTGTTTTTATTATAATCAATGAATCCAAAAAAGTTTTGCATTAATATCCTTTCAATCATAGAATTCTAACATAAATAATTAAAAAATAATATAAAAAAAAGCTTGTTTATGAGATAATTATAAATAAGTCAAATAATAAGGGATAAATTATTAAAAATAATATTAAAGAAGATAAGTTATATATTTTTAAGTGGTTACTTAAACGGTTTGGGTTTGTAAAGAGTATATTTTTTCAAATGATTGATAAAACCATTTATCAAAAGCAGTCACAGTTTTTACTTCATCCTTGGGGTGGACATCGGACACCTTTTCAAGCGATATTGCTCTATAACCGTTTTGGTCGGATTATATTTGCTACTAAAGAGTTTATTGCTTTTTTAAGTAAGGGTAAATTGGCAAAAAAGTCTATTCAACTAGAAGGGTATGAAAAGATTGAACAAGACTTTAGCAAAGGTAATTATACATATTTATATCCTGTCTCTCCAATGTTAAATGGTAAAGAAGATATAGATGAAAATTATTTAAGAGAGATAGAATCATCATTAGAATTAGCCTATATCATGGAAAATAATATTTTTGATAAAACTAAAGAGTGGGATAGGGTTACGGATGTATTTAAATCACTCTTTTTTAAAGATAATGGAAAAATAGATTTAGATAAATTACGTCAATTTAGAGCCACATCTAAACGTTGTGAAGAGGTTTTTGGTGATCAGTTTTATTATGTTGACCAAGAAGTAGGCTATACAAAAGCATATCTAAAAGCCATTGACTTGGTTTTAGAGTATCATCGTTATTCAAAGGTTATAAAAAAAGAGCTATTGGCTTCTGTATCAGAAAGTGCTGTGGGTGGTAGTGCCTTTGTTTATTATCGAGGACAATACCTAAGTGAAAAACTTCTATTTCATACATTAATGGTTAATGATATTCTTAATCATGTAGATTTTTCAAAAGAGAATAGAAATATTATTGTAGATATTGGCTCTGGTTATGGAGGCTTAGATAGGCTTCTCTCCTACTATGTTCCGAATGCTTGTTTTGTTTTGGTTGATTTACCAGAAACATTACTTTTAACTTCCTATTATATAAAGTACAATTTCCCTAATAAAAAGATAGCACTTCTCAGTGATATTGCTGACAGATTAGATGATTTTGATAGTTTGGTTTTAGAGTATGACTTCATTATCATTCCTCCTTCTGTGGTAGAAAAAATACCTTCTGAATCTGTAGATTTGGTTATGAACAGTGCCTCTTTAGGCTTTATGCAAAAGGATTATGTGACGTATTATCTGTCACATATTTATCGTATGTTGCGTCCTTTGGGTCATTTTTACTCATTAAATAAAGAGTACAATGACCAGTTAGGTATTGGTTTTTACTCTTGGAACTTTGAAGGTTCATACCTCACCAAACATATGGATTACAATAACCGTTTTTCATATGCTCAGTGGTTAGGACAAAAAATTGGATAAGAAAATTTTAGTTGGTATCATTCATAAGCTAGAGATGGGTGGAGCTGAGCGTATGATGGTCAATATTTTAAATCATTTCGCATGTGAAGATAAAGAAGTACATCTGATTATATTTAACAACATAGGTTCTTTAAAGGCATCGTTGGATTCTAGGATTATTATACATGATTTAAAAGTGACTTCTGTAAAACATGGATTGTTTAAATCTTTTGTAGAGTTGTATCAATTAAAACCAGATACAGTATTTTCGGGTATTGGGCATCTTAATATCGCTTTGGCACCTTTTATTCCTCTGTTAAAACTATTTTTACCAAAGAGCCGTTGGGTCTCAAGAGAGACCAATATAGCCAGTATGAAAAATAAAAAAAGTAAATACCCAAAACTTTTTGAGTGGCTATACCGAAATGTTTATAAAAACTATGATGTTATTGTTGCTCAATCTAAAGATATGAAAAATGATTTAGAAGTGCATTACCCCTCTGCCTCTGCTAAAGCTGTGGTTATCAATAATCCTATTGATATTGAACGGGTTGAACTTTTGTCAAATGAGTATAAGGTAGAAAAAATAAACCTTATAAATGTAGGGGTACTTCGTCAGGCGAAACGGCATTATCTTATGTTGGAAGTAGTTTTAAAATTGCCATTAAACTATCATCTTACTTTGGTGGGAAGTGGTGCAGAGGAGCAGAAGTTAAAACTTTTAGTTGAAGAATTTTCTCTTAGTGATAGAGTAACATTTGAAGGACATAAGACCAATCCTTATCCATATATGAAAGAGGCAGATTTATTTATATTGACTTCTGAGCATGAGGGCTTCCCCAATGTATTGCTTGAAGCCAATGCTTTGGGTTTGCCTGTTGTGGCATTTGCCTGTCCCGGAGGAATAACGGAGATAGTACAAGAGGGCTTAAATGGCTTTTCTGTAAGCAATGGTGATGTAGAGGAGATGGTTCGTACGATAAAAGAATCCAGTAGCTATAACTTTAATAAAGATGCTATAGTAGATGCTACCCGTGAACGATATGCACAAGCTGTTATTTTAGAAAAATATAGAGAAGTTTTTTATGTCTAATCATCATTCAGATATTACTTTACTTATTAACAGTTTAGGTGAGGGTGGAGCCCAACGAGTTGTGGTGACTTTAGCCAAACAGTTTGTTAAAGAGGGCAAAAAAGTTACTCTTTTGTCTTTGGCTAAAAATGATTTGTATGACCTTCCTCCTGAAGTAAAAAGAGTCTACTTTACAAATAAGTCTCGTGATAGTATGTTGCTTATTCCTTACTATGCATGGAAGTTAAGAAAATATGTAAAATTTACTAAAACTTCAGTTGTTCAAAGTTATCTTTTTCGAGCCAATTATGTCAATATATTATCTAAAATTTTGGGTTCTAAGCATCTGGTTCAGGTATCAAATCGTTCTGTTGTTTCTCGTTTTTTATCGGAAGGGGTATCGGGCAAGATAAATCTTCTACTTATCAAATTACTTTATGGAAAAGCCGATTTGATTATGTATGTTTCACAGCGTATGAAACAGGATCTTCATGAACATTTTAACATACGCAAAGATGAAGTTGTCATTTATAACCCTTATGACATAGATAGAATTTTATCTGATGCAGAAAAACAAGTGAATAACTTTACATTTAAAAAAGAGAAACGTTACCTTGTAACCGTGGGTCGTTTAATCTCTTTAAAACGTTTTCAAGATGTTATAGAAGTTATGCAAGAGTTACCTAACGACGTGGAGCTGATACTTTTAGGAGATGGGAATGAAAAAGAGAAGTTAAATACTTTGTCAGTCGAGTATGGACTAGAAGAGCGAGTTCATTTTATGGGACAGGTTAAAAACCCCTATCAGTACATCAGTCGTAGTGATATTTTTGTCTCTAGTTCAGAAGTAGAGGGTTTTCCTAATGTACTTTTGGAGTCTATGATATGTAAAACACCCATTGTCTCAAGTGACTGTGTTAGTGGTCCTCGTGAGATACTCGCACCCTCTACAGATAGCTCTAAGCAACTTAAAAAAGGTCTTGAAAAGGCTGAGTATGGACTCTTGTATGCAGTTGGAGATGTATCTGCTTTAAGAGACTCTATAAAGTTATTATTAGAAGAAGCAAATATAAAAGAGCTGTACACAAGTAAAGCATTTGATAGAGCCAAGCATTTTTCAGTTGAAAAGATTGCTCAGGAGTATCAATGTCTGTTTGATAGTAAATTATAAAAATCTAAAAAAAGAAAAACCTATTCTTCTTTTCAACTTGACCAATGAGTGTGGCTTCACTTAATATATGTTCATTCATTGCTTTTTGAATATCTGATTTTTTTAAATTTTCAGGTTTTAACTCTTCTATATCAAGAGCATATATCTTAAAAGTATAATTATGAACACCACTACCTTTTGGAGGGCAGGGAGCTACATATGACTTTTTATTATTGGTGCTTTCACCCATTTTTGCACCAGTTGGTTGAAATTTTCCCTCTTTTATATTTGTAATATTTACAGGTATATCATATATAATCCAGTGGTTCCATACGCCTCCCACTGCATCAGGATCATCCATAATCAAAACAAAACTTTTGGTCTCTTTTGGATAATCTTTCCAGGTTAATGCAGGTGAAATACTCTCACCTTCACATGTATATTTTTCTGGAATATTCTCTTTATTCTTAAAATTAAAACTTGTAAGATTCATATCTTCTCCTTGTGAAAATAGTAATGTGCTACTAACTATAGCTAAAAATATTAGTTTCTTTATCTGTATAATATATCCTTATTATTTATAAACTCTTTTTTCTCCAGATGAGGATAAAATAAACTCTCTATCTTCACTTTTTTTATAGCCGTTGAGAAGTGTTTTTCCATATTTATTGACTACTTCCTTATCGTATCCAAATAGAGCTAAGGTGGTAGGGAAAAGTTGAATTTGAGAATAAAATAGATGTTTATCTGTTTTAAATTTATTTTTTGCTTTTTTCTGAAAAACCATTAGAGGTACACTTACTTCATGTTTAACTACCGTTTCACTGTTACAGTGTGTTCGTGTTAGGTTAGGAGTCTCTAAAATATTTTGACCATGGTCTGAGGTATAAAAGAGAACAGTGTCATTTAGGTCAACTTTTTTTACCAACTCTTTGAGATACATATCTGTATTGTAGTGAATAGAGTTTAAATAGGTATTCATTTGTTGCTCTTTATGTTCTAAATCCATTCCACCATAGCTAACATCCATTACAGGTTGAAAAGGGGAGTCTTTGAGATTATAGGTGAGTAAATATGGAAAATGAGCACCATACTTTACTAAAACTATAAAGTTTTTTCCACTTTTTTTATTATTGACAATAGTTGTAGCTTCATTTAAAAAAACTTTATCTCTATTAATTCTATCTATATCTGGACCTAGTGTTTTAAAATGGTCTATGGACTCTTTATCGTAGAGTGTTAAGTAATTTTGTAAGTGATTCTCTTTTGTTTGTGAATCCATTAACCATGTGGTATAACCAGCTCTTTTAGCATATTGGAATATTGTTGGTAGAGTAAACATCTGCTTCTCAATATCAAAATCTTTTTTAGGATTTAATCCAATGCGTAAAAACAAATTTGATGTTGATGAGCAATTACTCACAGAATTTACAACACCAAAATTGAAAAAATCTTTACTTTCGCTGTTGAGTTCATCTAAATAGGGAGTTGTCTCTTTTTTATACCCATTGAGAGAGAGATAACTTCCTACAACAGATTCATCTATAATCCATACAATATTTTTAAACTGAGCTTTTTTTGTAGGAACTATTCTATTGTTGAGTTCTCTTTTAATAATGGGTTTTGAGTTTTGTAAATATCTTACTGCAATTGCAGGTATTTTTATGGTTGCTGGATAATTACTAAGTTTATAGGTATCTACTTTCTTACAAGCACCATAGATAATGGTCATAGATAAAAGTACAATAATTAGATAAAGATTAGAAAATCTTTTTTTACAAAACTTTTTACGAATAAGATAAAATATTGTAATGACTAAAAAAGCAAATATTATGGATTTGATTATATTATCCATATAGGCTTCTAAGTATTTAAAGTTTCCTATTTCATTCATACTTAAAGCGTATTCATCCATAGAGAATCCGTGGCTAACACCTAACAGTTGTACAAAAAAATCCATTGATAAAAATAGAAAGGATAGTAGTAAAAATAGTGTAAAAAGTTTTGAAGAACGTAATCCTATTAGAATCAATATTGATAAGACTGCTAAGAGGTAGGTAGCAAGAAATATCGTTCCTTTTGCTAGACCTCTTAAGTCAAATAGTTCAAAATGATATGTTAACTCTTCCCATAAAAAAAGAGGATTATAGATAGATTGAATGCCTATAAGCAAGATGAGCAAAACTAAAAAAGATATAAGGGGGTTAATATTAAGTTTCATATATATAGTTACCTTGTAAAAGTTGTTAGATTGGGGAGAAGAGAAAGAGCTAAACTCTTTCTCTTGAAATTATAGCAGTAATTATGGAGCAGCAGATAAAGTGATGTTATCTAAGTATCCACCTGTTGTAAAGAATTGTACAATTCTTATAATTTCATTGTCTGGTTCTAAACGTTGTAGTTCAGTATTTAGGTTAACTTCAAAATGATTCCATTGGGTTGTAGGTGCATACCATCCACGTACCATCTCTACAGGAGCAGGGTAATTTAAAAATATATTATGTCCATTATCATTTTTTCTTGGACCAGAACCTTGGTGTGTGTACCATGAATCCCAGTTCATAATTCTCTGTCCTTGTTTGGTTTTAACAACAACTCCTACACCATTGTGAGGGATGTATCCTCTAAGTCTTTCTGGGTAGACATCAAATAAATGATTTGGTAGTCCTCCACAATCCATAGAGAGTATCATTTGTGAAGTATTGTTTACTGGAAGTTCATATCTGTATAGACTGGCACCTTGTCCATTTGCATGCATAACAATAACACCATCTCCATCAGGTGCACCAGCTATATTTGGAGTTGGCCAAATATAAGCTGGCTTATCACCTCTTGCTGTTACCCAATTTGGATTGAGTGTACCACCCTCTGCATCTTCAAGAACAGTAGGAATTTGAGGATTTGCTGGTATCATCTCTCTTTCAGATGTAACAAGCAGGTTATAACTTGCAGCTCTAAAGCCAGCAACACCAATATAAACTTCTGTATCTTGAAGTATATCAATAGAACATGAATCAGTATTGGTTCCACCATTTGTTGATTTACAATCGAAAGATGAAGTGGTAGGTTTTTCACCTTTTTTAATATAGATATCAGCATCTGCTGTCAAAGCATTGATAGTAGCTATAACTTTATCTCCATAACTTGAGTTAATTTTATAATATTTAATGGCACTTCGTGCTACTGAACCAGATACAGCATGACCTGAAGTTAGTAGAGGGGTAGCTCCTTCATTAAGAGAGGCTGTTAAAGTATAGTTGGTAGCTCTATATCCATATACTGCAATATATACAGTATCATCTTGAGCAAGTGTTACAGAACAACTATCAGCAGTGGTTCCTCCATTACTTGATTTACAATCATATTCACTACCTGTAGGTTCTGCTCCAACTCGTAGATATAAGTCAGCATCTGCATTTAGACCATCTAATAATGCTTCTAGTGTTTGACCTTGCACTGCTGGAACAGTATAAAATTTTGTCTCTCTTAGAGTAACAGCATCAGATATGTTTAGTACCCCCTCTCCACCAGCATTTTCAATGGTAGCCTTTATAGTATAGTTTGTAGCTCTATATCCATAAATACGAATATAAACATCATTGTTTTCAGTAAGGGTAACTGAACAACTATCAGCATTTGTTCCACCATTTGTTGATTTGCAATCATATGTTCCACCTTTTGCAATGGCACCTATTCTTACATGTAAGTCAGCATCATCACTTAATCCATTTAACAAAATATTTACTGTATTCCCATTTGATGCAGATATCTTATAGTGAATTATTTCACCTCTTGCTATTGTACCTGTTACTTCTTGGTCAGAAGTTAGGGGTGTAACATCTGCAAAAAGTACATTCATAAATAACATAAAAAATATTATTTTTTTCATTGTTTCTCCTAATTTTAAATTATAATTCATTCATGATGAATAGTGTATCTTATCACATAATATGTTATTTATGGTTTAATTATATTTGATTTAATGTTAAAAATAGAATAAAAATGATTTATACTGAAAATTATTTACTATTATTGTGTATTTATATTATTTTAATAAGTAGAGTGAGAAAAAGCTTAACTTTTTCTCATTTTGTATATATTTCTAGTCAGCAGCAGATAAAGTGATGTTATCTAAGTACCCACCTGTTGTAAAGAATTGTACAATTTTTATAACTTCATTGTTTGGTTCTAAACGTTGTAATTCAGTGTTTAGGTTAACTTCAAAATGTTCCCATCTGTCTATAGGTGCATACCATCCACGCACCATTTCTACTGGAGCAGGGTAATTTAAAAATACATTATGTCCATTATCATTTATTTTAGGACCAGCCCCTTGGTGTGTGTACCATGAATCCCAATTCATAATTCTCTGTCCCAGTTTGGTTTTAACAACAACACCTACACCATTATGAGGAATAAATCCTCTACGATCTTCTGGGTAGTTTTCAAATTTATGATTAGGTAGTCCTCCACAATCCATAGAGAGTATCATTTGAGAGGTATTGTTTACGGGAAGTTCATATCTGTATAGACTTGCACCAGCACCATTTGCATGCATAACTATAACACCATCTCCATCAGGTGCACCAGCTATGTTTGGTGTTGGCCAAATATAAGCTGGTTTATCACCTCTTGCTGTTATCCAGTTTGGATTGAGTGTACCACCCTCTGCATCTTCAAGAACAGTAGGAATTTGAGGATTTGCTGGTATCATCTCTCTTTCAGAAGTTACAAGCAGATTATAATTTGCTGTTCTAAAGCCAGCAACACCAATATAAACTTTTGTATCTTGAAGTATATCAATGGAACATGAATCGGTGTTGATTCCACCATTTGCAGACTTACAATCGAAAGATGTAGTGGTAGGTTTTTCACCTTTTTTAATATAGATATCAGCATCTGCTGTTAACGCATTTATGGTAGCTATAACTTTATCTCCAAAGTGTGCGTTTATTTTATAGTATTTAATTTCGTCTCTTGTTACAGAAGCAGATACGGATTCTCCTGATGTAATAGTTGTTACACCTTCTTCCTCCTCCTCTTCTTCTCCTCCACTAAGAGAAGCTGTTAACGTATAGTTTGTAGCTCTATAACCATAGACAGCAAGATACACGGTATCATTTTGATTGATAGTTACAGAACAGCTATCAGCAGTCGTTCCACCATTACTTGACTTACAATTATATTCGCTACCTGTAGGTTTTGCTCCAATCCGTACATATAAATCAGCATCGGCATTTAATCCATCTAGTAGAGACTCTAATGTTTGATCTTCTTTTGCTTCGAGTGTATAAAACTTTGTTTCACCTTTACTAATAGAACTTGATATATTCAATACATTTTCTTCAGCATTATTTTCTATGGTAGCTGTTACTTTATAATTTGTAGACCTAAATCCATAAATACGAATATAAATATCTGCATCTTCTGTAAGTGTCACAGAGCAACTTTCAGGAGTGTCTCCTCCGTTTGTTGATTTACAATCATATGTTCCACCTTTGGCAATGGCACCTATTCTTACATGTAAATCAGCATCGTTATCTAGTCCATCTAATACAATGCTTACTCTATCTCCATTTGAAGCAGATATTTTATAATGGGCAATATCATCTCTTTCTATAGAACTGGATACGGGTTGATCAGAAGTTAATGTATTTACAATTATTTCAGGATTTTCAACAGTTGCTGTTAACGTATAGTCTGTTGCTCTAAAGCCATTGATTCTGATATATACATCATCCCTTGAAGTAAGTGTAACAGAACAACTATCTGGAGTGGTTCCACCATTGGTTGATTTACAATCGTATGTTCCACCTTTTGCTTCTGCACCTACTCTTATACGAATATCTGCATCATTGGTTAATCCATTTAATAAAATATTTACAGTGCTTCCTTTTAATGCAGAAATCTTATAGTGAACTATTTCATCTTTAGCTACTGAACCTGATATCTCTTCTCCTGAAGTTATTGTTGTAACATCAGCAAAAAGTACATTTATAAATAACATAAAGAATATTACTCTTTTCATTATTTCTCCTAATTTTAATTTATAATATATTTTATCACATAATATGTTCTTATTAGTTTAATTATGTTTATGGGGAGGGAAGAGAAAGGAAATTTTTAAATAAGTTGAATGAGAAAAAGGTTAACCTTTTTCTCATTTTGTAGATACTACTAATTAGCAGCAGATAAAGTGATATTATCTAAAAAACCACCAGTTGTAAAAAATTGTACGATTCTAATAATCTCATTATTGGATTCTAATCGTTTTAGTTCAGTATTTAAGTTTACTTCAAAATGATCCCATTGGGTTGTAGGTTTATAATATCCACTTACAAGTTCAACAGGTGAAGGATAGTTAAAAAATACATTATGTCCATTATCATTTATTCTTGGTCCATAACCTTGATGTGCATACCATGAATCCCAATTCATAATTCTTTGACCTAGTCTTGTCTCTACAACAACACCAAAACTATAATGAGGAATGTATCCTCTAAGACTTTCTGGATCTTCATCAAATTTATGATTAGGTAATCCTCCACAATCCATAGAGAGTATCATTTGAGAATTATTGTTTACAGGAAGTTCATATCTATATAGACTGGCACCTTCACCATTGGCATGATGTACCATCACTCCTGTTCCACTTGGGGCACCAGGAATATGTGGTGTAGGCCAAATATACCCAGGTTTATCTCCTCTTGTTGTTACCCAGTTTGGATTAAGTGTTCCACCCTCAGCATCTTCAAGAACAGTAGGAATTTGTGGATTAGCTGGTATTAATACTTTTCTATTTGCTCTTACAAGTAGATTATAGCTTGTAGCTCTAAAACCACTTACTCCAATATAAACTACTTGATTTCCAACTGTGTTAATTGAACATGAGTCAGAGTGTGTTCCACCATTTGTTGATTTACAATCATAAGATGAAGTTGTAGGTTTCTCACCTTTTTTAATATAGATGTCAGCATCAGCATTTAAATCACTTATTGTAGCTGTAATTTTATCGCCATTGTTTGCATCTATTTTATAATATTTAATGCTGTCTCTTGCTACCGAAGCAGATATAGTTTGACCAGATCTTACCGTTCTTACATCTTCTTCTTCACCCCCACCATTACTAAGTGATGCTCTTAATCTATAACTGGTAGCATTATATCCATCAACAGCAATATATACTGTATCGGTGTGATTTATAGTTAAAGCACAAGTGTCTTGATTTGTTCCACCATTAGTTGATTTACAATCATATTCGCTACCTGTTGGTCTTGCTCCAACTCTTACATATAAATCAGCATCTGCATTTAATTGATCTAATATAGATTCTAATCTTTGTCCTTCTGTTGCTTCTAGAGTATAAAATTTGGTTTCTCCATGAGAAACTGAGTCAGTTCTATTGATTGCATGATTATTCCCAGCACCACCATTTTGGACAGTAGCCTTGAGTGTAAAGTTAGTAGATCTAAATCCATAAACACGGATATATACATCATCATCTGCATCAAGAGTAACAGAACAAGTATCTGTGTTAACTCCACCATTGGTTGATTTACAGTCATATGTACCACCTTTTGCTTTGGCTCCAACTCTTACATGTAAATCTGCATCATTATCTAATCCATTCAATACAATACTTACTGTTTCACCATGTGAAGCAGATACTTTATAATGTTTTACTTTATCTCTCTCTATTGAGCTGGATATGGGCTGACCAGAAGTTAATGTTGTTACAACTTCTTCTCCATTATTATTTTCAACAGTCGCTTTTAAAGTATAGTCAGTGGCTCTAAATCCATTAATACGGATATAGACATCGTCATCTGATGTAAGGGTAAGAGAACAACTATCAGGGTTTGTCCCACCATTGGTTGATTTGCAATCGTATGTACCACCTTTTGCTTTGGCACCCACTCTTACTCGTAAATCAGCATCATTGTCTAATCCATTTAATAAAACCTTTACAGTTTTACCATTTGACGCAGATATTTTATAGTGAATTATTTCACCTCTTTCTACTGTACCTGATACTTCTTCTCCTGAGGTTACTGTTCTTACACCAGGTGTTGCATTTGCAAAAATTACATTTGTAAAAAGTATACAAAATATTATTTTTTTCATTAATTAGTCTCCTTTTTTTTAAATGAAGTAACATTATAAAACATATTTAGTTAATATTGGTTAATATTTAAATAGTATTTAAAGATTTTATTTGATATAATAGATATATAATATAAGTTACATTTAAGTTTTTAATTGTTACTATTTATTTTTATAAATAAAATTTAATATTGGTATATAATAAATATGAAATCTATTCCATCAAGCTCTGTAAAAGAGGAAAACTACATAATTGAAATCTTTAAATTGGTATTGCCTTATAAATGGTTAATTATAACTATTATGATACTTTCTATGCTGTTAGCTAAGTTCTATTTATATTTTATACCTTCCACCTATAAATCATATGCGATTATTAAAGTAAATAGTGATCAAGATGTTGGTGATAAAGAAGATTTGCTTAGGAAGAATCTATTTAAGACAAATGCAGCAGGAATTATTCAAGAGATGTCTATTCTTCAAACGTATCAAATCAATTATAAAGCTTTAAAAAATGTTGATTTTCAAGTCCAATATTTTATAGAAGATGCTTATAGAAAAGTTGAGCTATATGATAATAGCCCTGTAGAGATAAATGATATAAGAGATATTGCTACAGATTTTAATGAACCCTATATTGCATTAATTCCTAAAGAAGATGGATTTGTACTTTCATCTAAAATGCATGGTGAGTCTAAATTATACCATTATGATGAAGTTATAGAGAGCGAATACTTTACAGCTGTAGTAAATCAAAATAGAATTTTTGAAGATACTATGTATATTAAGATAAATGGTGATGATCGTAGTATATATGAAAGTATTATTAAGCGTAATTTATCTATAAGTAGACTTGATGAAGAGTCCAATTTACTTGTAATTTCATTTAAAGATACTATACCTAAACGAGCAAATAGGTATGTTAACGCACTTATTGATGCCTATATTAATCAGAGTATTCAAAAGAAAGAAAATACACATAATAAAATTTTGAAATTTCTTGATGAGCAACTTGAAAGAACGAGAATAAAGTTAGAAGTTTCAGAGAAAGAGCTTCGTGGTTATCAATCTAAAAATAAGAGTGTCGATCCAGGAATTAAATCAACAAGTCTTTTTGAAAAGTTAGGTGATATAGACCTTAGGTTATCAGAAGTTATTCTTAAAGAGCAATTGATTGCTAACTTAAAGAAATATATTGATAATAATAAAAATTTTGATGCTATTGCCCCTACTTTATTAGAATTTAACGATGACAGTACTATTCGATTGATTGATGCATTAAATGAACTGACTGTTGAAGAAAATGAATTGAAAATTGAATATACTGACAGTTATCCACGTTTAAAATTGATACGTAAACGAACAGCAGAAATTAAAAAGAAAATAGCATTAAATGTTGAAAATTTAGGTGCTGTTCTTAAGATTAAACATAAAAATCTTTTAAGACAAAAAAGTAAATATGAATCTATTTTAACGACACTTCCAAAGAAAGAGAAAAAGCTTATCTCTTTTCAACGTAGCTATGAAGTTAATGCTAAGATGTATACCTATCTTTTGGAGAAAAAATCAGAAAATGAATTGATGCAAGTTGCAGCAGTCGCTGATTATGAGACAGTAGATAAGGCATATACTTCATCATCACCTGTAAGTCCTAAACGTTCTATGTTGTTAGTGGTTGCAGCGATGCTAGGATTAGTATTGGGAATTGTTATATCACTTATACGTTCATTTACGATTGATAAAGTAAAAACACAAAAAGATGTTGAACTTTTAACAAAGTTACCTATTTATGGAAATATTCCTCTCTATAAAGATAAGATGTTAATGAATGTATCTTTAGAAGAGGCATATAGAAAACTTGCTATGAACCTTCAATTTTCCAAAAAAGAGGATGAAGGTAATATTGTCCTTGTATCATCTACTGTTCAAGGTGAGGGGAAAACAACAACAATAGTCAATCTTAGTAGAATTTTGCAAACTACACGATATAAATCAATAATTATTGACTTAGATATGCATAATCCATCTGTTCATGAACACTTTGGTATGCAAGCACAATATAGTGGTGTAAGCACTTATTTAAGTGAACGTGATAATCTTGGTAATATTATATTTACTACCAATCACCCCAATTTAAATATTATACCTTCAGGTCCTACACCTCCTAATCCTATGGAGTTAATGCTATCACCTAGACTTGAAGAACTTTTGAACACATTAAAAAGTGAGTATGATTATATTTTTATTGATACGGGTTCATTTGATGTCGCTGTTGAGACTTTTTATCTTATGCATTATAGTGATATCAATCTTATTGTTCTAAGAGAGGACTTTAGTAAAAAGTCATCCATAGTTGATTTGGAAAATATGATGAGAGAAAAGCAACTTAAGCATGTAGGATTGGTTCTGAAGACTATACCAGTTAAGCAAAAGAAAAAGTCATCACCTGTATCACAAGTTATTACTGATAATAATAAATCTGTTAAGGTTCTTCTTTGATTTTTTAAGACCATAAATTAATACTTTATCACAAGATAGTTCATGCTATAATCGTTTTATTTAATTTGTAGTAAAAGGGTATATGTGAAAAAAATAGTATTGGTAGGATTAATAATGAGTAGCTTATTATTTTCTAATGTTGGGATTGTTAAAAATACAACAGGTGAAGTTGATATTAAAAGAGGTAAAAAAGTACTTCCTGTAAAAGCAGGGTTTACTTTAGAAAATGGTGACATCGTCATGACAAAAGCAAAAAGTTCTATAGGGATTACTTTTGATGATGGAACAGTTTTATCTTTGGATGAAAAAGCTATTTTTGTGATTAATAAATTTAAGGTTAAACCAGAGAAAAAAGAGTTTGATGTTGATTTGTTTCTAAAAAAGGGTAAGGCTGTATTTAGTTCAGGTCGGGTTGGAAAACTGGCTCCAAAATCGGTTAAGTTTCGTATACCTGAAGGTATCATAGGTATTCGTGGTACAAAATTTGCTGTGGAGGTTAAGTAGATGAAACGACAATTTATATTTTTTATAGCAGCTCTTTTTTTTATAAGCTGTTCTCAAACGACAGTAGTTTTGTTGGATAATGGTAAAACACATAATGCTGTGATTGTTTCTAACAATAAAGGCACAAGTAAACTTGATAAAGTTGGAAGTTATGTTGATTTAAAAGATGAAAATAAATCGGTAAGTGAAATTAAAACTATGTCTAAAAAGGAGATAGCATCTCGTTTCTCTAAAGTTTTAGCAGCCTCTCCTAAAAAACCTGTAAAGTATATGGTCTATTTTAAACCAAAATCTAAAGAGTTAACAGAGGAGTCTCAGGCTGTGTTACTTAAGGCTATGGAGATGATGAAAGAACGTACCCCTTGTATGGTTGATATTATAGGGCATACAGATACTACAGGTTCTAATGAACTCAATATAAAAGTTTCCCTAAAACGAGCCAAATATATTGAGTCAATTTTAAAGGAAAAAGCTGTTAAGGTTGTTGCTCTAAGAGCTAAAGGTTATGGGGAAGAAGATTTACAAGTTAAAACAGCTGATAACATATCTGAAGCAAAAAATAGAAATGTTGAAATATTTATAAAATAGATGAGCTTAAAAACGATTAAATATATAGTTGCCATTGGATTATTGATACTTATACACTTTTTTTTATACAACAGTGAACATATAAAAAAAATTGACTATAAGTTTTATGATATTTCAAATATATTTTTTAATCAAATAGAAGATTCTAAAAGTCCATCTTATTCGGTAGTTGTAGATATTGATGAAAACAGTCTACATCAGCTTGGTCAATGGCCATGGCCAAGGATTATTGATGCTCAACTTATAGATAGTGTATCCAGTATGAATCCATCAGCAATAGGTATCAATATACTCTTCTCAGAAAGAGATAGGGTTTCCCCTATAGCACTAGAAGATTTTTATAAAAAATATTATAAATTAAATATACATATTGCTGATATGCCTTCTGAATTTAGAGATAATGATAAACTTTTATCAATGACTCTTTTAGCTTCAAGGGCTACAGTTGCTACATACTTTCATAACAGTCCCTATACATCTTCTCATTGTCAAAATCTTTCCTATAGAGACAATATGTTTTCTGAAGTAAACACGGAACTTAATGCACCAGCACTTTTATGTAACTATGAGCCGATACAAAATAGTGTAGAAAATTTTGGGTTTATTAATGCATGGGAAGACAGTGATGGTATACTTAGGCGTGTACCACTTTTTATGGAGTATAAAGAACGTATCTTCCCCTCTTTTGCTTTAGCAACACTGCTAAATTCTGATAAAAATGTTAAAATAGATACAGATACCAGTAGTATTTTAATAGACTCATTTAAACAAAATCCTAAAGTTTTTTCTGCTATTGATATTTTAAATGGAAAAGTTCCTCGTGAGGCAATAGAAGGTAAAATTGTTGTTATAGGTTCATCGGTAGTAGGATTAAATCCTACTTATACTATCTCAAATAATAAGACAATATCAAATAGTATGATACATGCTTTGGTTGCAGATAGTATTCTTAGCAACAATACAGTTAGTCAACCTATAAAGTATAAAAAAATTAATATTATATTGTCTCTTTTATTTTCAATTTTAATTACAATGTTGTTTATAAAACGGTTGCATATTCAGATTGTTGCACTTTTTCTTATGGTTATTAGCATAAGTATTTTAAGTTTATATTATTCATATGCCAATGGGCTGTATATCTCTATTGGTTACTTCTGGACACCTGTTGTATATGTTTTTTTACTACTTGTACTTTATTATTCTATTAAGATAAATAGAGAAAAACAAGAACAAGAGAAAATTTTAATTATACAGAGTAAACTGGCATCAATGGGAGAGATGATAGCACTTATAGCTCATCAGTGGAGACAACCCTTGTCCTCTATCAATGGTGTGGTGATAAATATTGATGTTGATCATAGAAAAAAGATTCTTAATACAGAAGTTCTTGATAAACATTTAAATCAAATAGAAAATACGACAGCATATTTGTCTAAAACTATTAATGATTTTACTGATTTTTTCTCTAAAAATAAAAAGAGTGAAGCTTTTTATATGAGAGATATTATTAGACAAACAAAGGATTTAACAGTAATATCAAGTTATAAAAATATAGAAATAACCTATAACGAGAAAGAAGAAATAAGGATTATAGGTTATAGTTCAGAGCTTATACAGTCCCTGTTAATTCTTCTCAATAATGCCATCTATGCTTGTCAAAAAAATTTACAAAATATTAATCAAGGAAAAATTATGATTAATGCTTATAAAGAGAAGGATTATGTATTTATTATAGTTGAAGATAATGGTGGAGGTATTGAGAAGAAAAATATAAAAAAGATATTTAATCCATATTTTACAACCAAGGATAAAGAGAATGGGACAGGACTAGGACTTTATATTTTGAAACTGATTGTAGAAGAGAGTATGTATGGTAAAATTTTTGTAGATAATGGTAAAGAGGGAGTTATCTTTACCATACAGATACCAAGTAAAAATTAAAAGATTACTCTGCTTTAGCCAAGGTACTATAGATATTATCAAAATCTTTTTCACCCAGTCCACCAGCATGAACAACTTTAACAACAGATTTTTTGTCAAATCCAATTAAAAATGGAATAGCACCACTCCAGTTTGCTTGTTTTGCAATGTAATTTACAAAATTAGAGGTCCCTGTATTGGCAACAAGGTTGTAGTTTATACCTTTCATTTCTTTGAAAGTTTTAAGTTGTTCTTCTGATAAACCTTGTACTTCAACAGCAAGTATTTCTAAATCTTTATGCCCTTTTTTTGTCAATTCTACTAATACAGGAATTTCTCGTAGACATGGTGGACATCTGTGACCAAAAAAGAGTACAAGCACTACTTTATCTTTAAACTCTTTAAATGAGAGTCCACCTTCTGTTTCATCAATATGAATGGTTTTTCCTTCAAGTGTTGTAAGTGTGAAAAGAGATTTTTGTTCTTTTTCTTTAACTGTTACGTTGGTATCGGATACTGTTTTGGTTACATTAGTATCTGCTACAGTCTCTTTTATTTTTGTAGTATTTGTTTCAGCTTTTTCTTTACTCTCTTGTCCTGAACAAGCAGTAAAAAGAACAGTAAGTAGGAGTAAGGTATTTACGATTTTAAACATATCATCTCTTTTTTATTGAATTATAACCTACTTATGCTATATTTCTCTAAAAAAGAGTTAAGCAATGATTAGCATAAAAACAATTTTTCATGAGATTGCAAAACATAAACGGGTACTTATATCTGCAAATTTAGTTGCTATACTCTCAACTATGTTAACCATACCTGTTCCACTTCTCATACCTCTACTTATAGATGAAATCATTTTAGGAAAAGGTGGAAAAATCACCCAAACCATTGACCAGTATGTGACCATAAGTTCTCCTGAATACTATATCTTAACAGTATTATTAATAACACTTTTTTTAAAAGCACTCAGTCTTATGTTTAATCTTTTACACATTCGACTTTTTACTAAAATATCTAAAGAGGTGACCTATACCATACGAAAAAAGTTACTAAATCACCTACAAACTGTCTCTATGAGTGAATATGATATGTTAGGCTCTGGTGCTGTCTCTGCAAAAGTTATTACTGATGTTGACACTGTTGATAAATTTGTCTCATCATCAGTTGGTGAGATTATTGTAGAGGCGATGACACTTATTAGTATAGCTGTTGTGATTTTATATCTTAACTGGCAGTTGGCATTGGTTATTTTACTTCTAAATCCACTGGCATTGGGTTTTTACTTACGAATTTTTAGAGCTGTAGCCAAGATAAAAAAGAGAGAAAATAGAGCCATAGAGGTTTTTCAAAACTCTTTAACAGAGAGTTTAGAACTTTATAACCAAATAAGGGTTCAAAACCGTGAAACGTACTTTTTAAATGATATTGATCAAAAAGCCAAAAAGATTCGAGATAATGGTTATCAGTTTGGTCTCAAGAGTGAGATGGCTTTAGAGTTTTCACGATTGCTCATTATGTATTCACATGATATATTTAGAGCTGTAGGTATTTTAATGGTGCTTCTAGGTCTGCTTACCATAGGAAAAATGTTGGCTATTTTTGCTTATGCTTGGATAATCATGCGTCCTGTTGACAAACTTATGAACTATGTTCATTTGTACTTTAATGCAAAAACTTCTATAGAACGGCTCAATGAGATTTTGGAGCTAAAGTCAGAGCCAAAATATGAGCATAAAGTAGACCCTTTTAAAGATGAAATAACAGCCTCCATACGTTTAGAAAATGTCTCTTTCTCCTATGATGGGAAAACAGATGTTTTAAAAAATCTTAACTTAGAAATAAAAAAGGGTGAAAAGGTAGCCATTATAGGTAAAACAGGTAGTGGTAAAAGTACCTTGGCTCAAATACTTATAGGGCTTTATCCTATCTGCTCTGGAAAAATCTTCTATAATGAACATGAAATAAAAGAGATAGGTTACGAAAAAGTACGTGAAAATGTGGGTTTTGTACTGCAATCACCACTAATGTTTAACAATACCTTACGTTTTAACTTAACACTTGGAAGAGTTTATGATGATGAAGCGATTTATAGGAGTCTAAAAGTAGCCCAGCTCTATGAATTTGTAGATGGTCTGGAGCATAAGCTAGAGACCATTGTTGGTAAAAATGGAACCAAGCTCTCTGGTGGTCAAAAGCAACGACTCTCTATTGCAAGGGTACTTCTTGACAATCCAAAAGTCATTATATTTGATGAGTCTACTTCATCACTTGATGATGAGACAGAGAATAAACTCTTAGAGGCTTTGGATAAATATATTAAAGATAAAACAGTTATTACCATTGCCCATAGGTTAAGTAGTATTGAAAAAGCAGATAGGATTATTGATTTAGGAAAAGATAAATAGTTTTATTAAGAGATTGTTAATATAGATGATTTATAATCTCATATAAATTAAACATTATTAATATAGGAATCAAAATGAATCAAACAATTATTGATATAAAAGAAGAAGTTCAAAAAGTTATTGTTGGACATGAAGAGTTAATCGATGCCTTGCTGATAGGGCTAATAAGTGATGGACATATCTTAGTTGAAGGTGTACCAGGTTTGGCAAAGACCACGGCGATTAATGCTTTGGCTCAAGGACTTGGACTGGACTTTAAACGTATACAGTTTACTCCTGACCTTTTGCCATCGGACATTACAGGAACCGAAATCTATGACCAAAAAAATGCTGAGTTTAAAGTGAGAAAAGGTCCAGCCTTTACCAACTTACTCTTAGCCGATGAGATTAATAGGGCTCCTGCTAAAGTACAAGCAGCCCTTTTAGAGGTGATGCAAGAGCGTCAGATTACTATTGGGGAAGAGACCTATAAGCTAGATGACCCATTTTTAGTACTGGCAACTCAAAACCCTGTAGAGCAAGAGGGTGCGTATAAACTTCCTGAAGCACAGCTTGACAGATTTATGCTTAATGTTATTGTAGATTATAACAGCATAGAGGAAGAGTTTGAGATAGTTAAGCGTGTGGCAAATGATGCTTTTGGTGTTATAAGCCAAGTGGTAAGTAGAGAAGATTTAGTAGTACTTAAGCGAGCTGCTACAGAGGTCAATGTAGATGATGCTATTTTAAAATATATTTTAAATATCGTCTTTGCTACCCGTAACCCTGAGCAGTTTGGCATACCTGAAATAGGTAACTACATTGAGTATGGTGCAAGTCCTAGAGCATCGATAAACATCTATAAAGCTGTAAAAGCTGTGGCTGTTCTTCGTGGAAAAGATTTTGTCACCCCTGTAGATGTAGCCGAGGTGGTAGGAAATGTGCTTAGACATAGAATCATACTCAACTACAAAGCTGAAGCCAATGGAATCACTGCTGATTATATAGTAAAAACGATTATGCAACATATCAAGTTACCCTAAGAGGTAGTCTGATGAAAGAGGATAATAAAAATATTATAGAGCGTGTGGCACGAGAGATTCTCATCAAGACCAAACGTAAAATTTTCTCTCAAAATTTAGGAAATAATGCCACTACCTTTGTTGGTAACGGGCTAGATTTTTCTGAGTTACGTGAGTATTACTTTGGTGATGATGTTCGTAAAATTAACTGGAAAGCAACAGCCAAAGCACAACGTCCTTATATCAACCTATTTACAGAAGAGCGTGAACTAAACATTGTTATTGCATTTATGACAAGTGGGGGCATTTCTTTTGGTTCTAAACGAATCAAACAGGAATTGATGGCTGAAATCTATGCACTTTTAGCCTACTCTGCCATGAAAAATGGAGACAATGTTACGACTTTAGCCTTCTCTGATAAAGAGGAGTACTACAGACGTGCAACAAAAAGTATCAATGCTTTACATGAAGTGGTTCCAAATCTCTTGGGCTTGGATGCTTTAGGTAAAGAGGTTGATTATGAGGCATTTTCTAATCATATGTTGGGAACAGTCAAGCAAAAATCTATTGTTTTTTTGATTGGTGATTTTTATGAAGAGCTGGACTTAACACTGCTCTCTGCCAAACATGAGGTTTATGCTATAGTCGTACGAGACAAGTTTGAAGAAGAGCCACAACTGATGGGCATGTTGGATTTAATAGACCCCAACAGTATGGAGTCAAGTAGTTTTGAGTTTAACAAAAAAATGCTCTTGGACTATAAAGCTAAGATAGATAAAAAAGATAAAAAGCTCTATGAACACTTTATGGGACATCATA
>Ga0256827_10000188_pt1 | contig 35644 bp, 25 predicted proteins | sample CV84metaG_FD_185977 | JGI IMG/M metagenome (GOLD analysis project Ga0256827, IMG submission 185977) | Hydrothermal vent microbial communities from East Pacific Rise, Pacific Ocean - CV84 | ecosystem: Environmental > Aquatic > Marine > Hydrothermal vents | place: Pacific Ocean: East Pacific Rise... | reverse complement strand
AATATTTGGTTGAAGTGAACGTATAAATTTCCATATTTTTTTTCCAATACTACTCTCTTCAGGTACATTCCTTACAATAGCTGTACTTAAATTATCAAGAAACTCTTTCCTACTATTAGTTGAGAAAATATCCAAGGAAATACCAATATGTTTTGGAGGTAAAACATTAAATAAATGTTGTATCAAAAGTGTTTTTCCCATTCTTCTTCGGGAAATTAATGTGGTAGAATTTCTGTTTTTTATATTACGTAAGAGAGTTTTTATTTCATTTTCTCTATCGCAAAAGTATTCTACTCCAAAATACGAATTTAAAGCAAAGGGATTAAGTTCTTCTTCCATAGCTATTTATATTTAAATACTATGCAAAGATACTAATTTATACCTAGCTAACAAAATGTTACTAACAAAATGTTACTAACAAAATGTTACTAACAAAATGTTACATAAATTTCTTTATTAAGTCTTCTATAGAATAGCCATCAGCTTCAGCTTTATAGTTTTTCACTATACGATGGCGAAGTACTGAAGGAGCAATAGCCTTTACATCTTCAATATCTGGTGATAATTTACCATTAAGAGCAGCATGAACTTTAGCTGCAATAATAAGAAACTGTGAAGCACGAGGACCAGCTCCCCAAAGTAGGTATTTATTAGCTAATTCGTGTGATAGTTTAGTATTTGGACGCGTTGAATTTACTAGTTTAACTGCATATTCATACACATTATCAGCAACGGGGAGTTTACGAATTAGTTGTTGAAAATATATAATTTCTTCAGCACTCACAACCTTATTCACTTGTTCAACCTCAGTACCGGTAGTACCTTTTACAATACTAAGCTCTTCTTCATAAGATGGATAATCTAGAATAAGATTAAACATAAAGCGGTCAAGTTGAGCCTCTGGCAAAGGATATGTTCCCTCCTGCTCAATTGGATTTTGTGTTGCAAGTACAAAAAATGGTTGATCTAAGTCATAATGCTTTCCAGAAACAGTAACACTACGCTCTTGCATAGCTTCTAAAAGAGCCGCTTGAGTTTTAGGTGGAGTTCTATTTATTTCGTCAGCAAGAACAATATTAGAGAATACAGGTCCTTTAATAAACTTAAATTTTCTATCCTCATCAAGAATTTCGGTACCAATAATATCCGAAGGCATTAAATCTGGGGTAAATTGTATCCTTTTAAAATCGACACCCAATGCTTGAGCAAGTGTATTAACCATTAAAGTCTTTGCTAAACCTGGAACGCCAATAAGCAAACAATGTCCATTACTAAATATACTTATAAGCAGGTCCTGTACAACATCATCTTGTCCAATAATAACCTTTGCTATTTCTTTTCTTAGATAATCATATTTTTTACTAAGAGCAATGAATGCTTCCTTCTCATTATTAAAACTAATACTCATAATTATTCCCACTTATATTTAAAACTACAACTTTTTAAGTCATCATCAAGAATAATTATATAAGTCTTACTTGATTTCTCCTTTATCCAATTACCAACAGCTTCCGATTTTTTCACATTCAATGCCACAGCTTGAACCTTATCATAATCCTGCTCAAAAGTTGCTTTATGAGGTTTACTTCTTTTATCTAATCTAACAATACGAAATGCTTTAACATTTCTTTCTTTATCATATAAACTTGGTTTAGAAACTTCACCAATATTCATACGTTCTAAGGAAAAGAAAAGTGTTTTCTCAATCTGCTCTGGTGTAAAAATATTACTCCCTGAAGCTGGATTAATTGCAACACCACCACTAAATCGAGAATCATCATCAGAAAAGCGAAGGGCAGCAACTTCAAAAGTTAAGTCCCCATTTGCAACGAGTTGATAAACACTATCCATTTTCTTTTTAGTTTTCTCAAGAGAAAGGGGCGATATTTTTGTCATAATGAGAATATGACGAACATTAATATAATCACCTTTTCTCTTAATAAGCTTAATAATATGATATCCAGCTTCTGTTTCAATAATAGGACTTAATACACCTGGTTGAAGCGAAAAAGCTGCAGCCTCAAATTCAGGATACATAACTCCTCGACTAAAATCACCTAGTTCTCCACCTTTCATTGCAGAACCGGGATCTTCAGAATACATTCTTGCCATAGATTCAAAACTCTCTCCATTAACTATTCTTTCACGAATACCTTCCAACTTATGTCTAGCAAACTCTTTTTCCTCTGGTTGAATTTTTGGAATCATTATAATACTTGAATATTGATATTCGCTACCTATTAACGGAATACTATCCTTGGGAAGTGCCTTAAAATACTCTCTTACTTCAGTTGGAGTAATAGTAATATCTTTTGTAATATTATTTTTCACTTGCTCCGAAAGCATCTGCTCATGAATAGTAGTTCTAAGGTCATTTTTAATTTCTAAAATACTCTTATTGTAATATTTTTCAAGTTTCTCTTGAGAACCAATTTGTGAAACAAAATATGACAATCTTCTATCCATTTCATTCTCAACCATTTCATCAGATACTTCAACACTATCTAATTGTGCTTCATTAAGAAGAAGTTTAGCAAAAAGTACTTCTTCAAAAATTTGACACTTTACTGCTTTCTTATTTGAAGTATATCCTTGCATTAAATATTGCATATACTGGTTCTCAATATCTGAATACAATATCTCATTTCCACCAACTATTGCAACTACTTTATCTATTACTTTCTTTTGAGAAAAGGCATAATTTGAACTAAAGCCTAATAAAACAATTAATAAACTTGTACTAAATATTCTAACTTTCTTATTTCTAATCATAATAATTTATTAATTGAAAATCTTAATAGCACCATTATCTAGTGCCTCATTATAAACATCATGCTCCATTTTCTCAATCAAAGCAATCTTTCTCATATTAATAATAATAGACCTAATTCGATTATATTCAAAATTTAATGGAGAGATATTATCTCTTATTCTATAGTTATTTATCATTAGCATATAAGTGTATAGTGAATCTTTAACCTCTACATACTTATTATTACTAAAATAAATGTTTCTATTATTTGTCCTTAAAGGAACCTCTTTTATTAAATCATCAAAGAGAATCCAAGTGTTTTTATCTAGAAAATAATTCACCGCTTTATCTTCTGCAATATTTTTAAGTTTAACCGCATCCTCTTCTTTTTTACTCTTCAGCAATTTTCTTGTTTGCTTAATATTCTCAGAATTAATATCAAGCTTAATAAATGATACTTGTACTATATCATCTTTAAGAGTAAATTCACTTTTATGATCAGTATAGAACTTTTTAATCTCATCATAGTTTACATTAGTATCAAGTTTCTGTTCTACTAAACGTGTTTCATAGGAATAAATAATAAGAGAATTACGATAATCCGCAACCTGTTTTTCTATATCTGGCTCTTTATTACTAAAGATTAAACTATTATTTGCAGCCTTATTTAATATAGAATGATCTTTAGACCACTTCAGAATGTAGTTGTCAATAAATAGTTTTTTCTCTTGCTCAGAAATTCCTTTTGGAATCTGATTATCTAACTCATCTTTATACAATTTATAGTCATAAACTTCAGCCACTACTTTTCTATCATCATTTTTCAGGTTACATGAAAAAACAAAGACAGCCAACAACAATATATAAATATACTTAAACACTATAAGCTTTGTAAAAGTTCCTTATTAATAATAACACTATGCTCTTTTCGAAGTTTCTCTATCCACTGTTTTTCAAGGTAATTTTGATAATCAGCAGTAATTAAACCTCTAGCCTCATTAATAGACTTATCTTGTGCAGGAAGTAATTCCTTAATATCTACAATAAAGAATGTTTTACTATATTTAATAATATTTGAAACACCAATCTCTTTCTTTACTTGATCAATTATTTCATTTGATTCTGGTTCATATTTTCCCCTTTCAAAATGTAGATTTAAACTTGAACTTTTGTTAGCTAACCTAATAATAGAATCCAATGCAAGACTATCACCAAGCCATTTCACAACTAAATTAGCCATGGAATCAGTACTACATTTATAAATAACAGCATCTGTTCTTTCTTTCCACTGATATTTATTCTTATTCAACTCATAGAACTCTTTTAGTCCAGTAGTATCTCTTACTGCTTTACCCCAAACCTCTTCATCACTTATTGAGAAAAGTAGAATACCATCATGATACTCTTTCATTAGCATTTTAAAATCAACATTCTCCTCTTCAAGTTTTGAATCTTTATAATCAAGAACGGTCTTATCAACCCAAAATTTATAAAGATTATCAATGATGAAGCGTTTTGTACCTTTTTTCTTTGTTCGTTGATTTTCCTCAACAAAACTAGCAAAATCTTGTTGAGTATATTTCTTTCCATCAAGCTTAAACATTACTTTATTGAACGAAGATGCTTTATCTGCTGTCCACGAATAACTATATATACTAGAATCAATAGCGTCATAGAAACCAATTAAATTTTTGGGGTATTCTTTAAACGAGTAGTCTTGTTTAAACTTATCAATTGCAGCTTCTTTACTCTTATTTGACCTACTATCTCTTGCTACTTTTGTTTTTAATGTAGACAAATAGTTCTCATAAGAAGGGATTTTAACTAGCTTAACTAGTTTTACAAGATGCCAGCCATAGTTTGTTTTTACTGGTCCAGAAACTCCATCAACTTTAAGCTTTGATATTGTTTCTATAAACTCAGGAACCATTCTACTTACTTCAAAAGCAGGCAATAAACCACCTTTATCAGCAGAGCCTCTATCATCAGAATAAAGCTTAGCAGCTTCTTCGAAACTAATACTTCCCGATTTAATCTTTGTCTCTATTTCTTTAATTTTTGCTTCAGCCTTATTATTTGCTTCTTCAGTTGGTGCTGTGGGTTTAACATTAATATGTTTAACTTCAATTTTTCCTAATTCAGAAATTCTATCAGTAACTTTAATAATATGATAACCATATTTTGTTCTAATAGGCATACAAATATCACCTACTTTAGTATTATAAGCTGCTGTTTCAAATGGATAAACCATATAAAAAGCCGTAAAGTAACCAAGGTCACCTCCATTTCCCTTACTTGCTCCTCTATTTCTACCAGCAGGTTGATCTTTTGCTGAAGGGTCATCAGAGTATTTCTTAGCCATTTCTGCAAAGTCAGCACCATCAATTATTTGCTTTCTTATATCAACAAGTTTTTTATAAGCAGCTAATGCCACAGAATCGTTATTAGAAGCATCTTCTGGAACTGAAATCATAATATGACTTGCTCTTAAATCCCATTGCAATCTTTCATAAGCTTCTTTCAATATATCTTCATCAACTGATTTATCAGTTAAATAAGGTTTTGCAAGTTGTGATCTATAACCAGCAAGCTCTTTAATAAAGGCAGCACTTGTATCCATACCTCTATCTTCTGCTTCCTTAACTTTCAATCTAAAATTGACATATAAATCCATATAATCGTCAATATTTTTCGATTCAGTATTAGAGGAACCAGTATTATTCTTATTATAAACATACATAAACTCTTCAAGAGAGTATTTGTCGTTATCAATTGTAAGCACTGTATTAGTCTTAGATTTCTGAGCAAATAATATACTAGGTAACAGTACTAATAGTATAAATGCAAATAATATTTTATTCATTATAATAATTATTGATAAAATTACACTTTAAGAAATTAATAATTCAAATTTAGTGAAGAGATAGGTTAACAAACGTAAATAAATTCAATTTATTTCCTACTATAATTTGGTGCTTCACGAGTAATAGTAATATCATGTGGATGACTTTCTACCATACCAGCAGGCGAAATTTTCACAAATTTCGCAACCATCAGGTTATCAATATCTTTTGCACCACAATATCCCATACCAGCTCGAAGACCTCCTAATAATTGGTGAATAATTTCCGATAAAAATCCTTTATAAGCAACCCTACCAACTATACCTTCGGGAACGAGCTTCGCAATATCATCTTCAGCATCTTGAAAATATCTATCTTTAGATCCATCTTGCATTGCTTCAACTGATCCCATACCTCTATATGCTTTATATTTTCTACCTTCGAAAATAATAGTTTCTCCTGGAGCCTCATCAACACCAGCAAATAGTGAACCTAACATGACAGTATTTGCACCAGCAACAATAGCCTTAACAATATCACCACTATATCTAATACCACCATCAGCAATTACAGGAACACCTGTACCTTTTAAAGCCTCCGCAATATTCATTACAGCACTCAGTTGGGGAAATCCAACTCCAGCAACAATTCTAGTAGTACAAATTGAGCCTGGTCCAATACCTACTTTAACAGCATCTGCACCAGCCTTAACTAAATCTAATGCTGCTTCAGCTGTTGCAACATTTCCAACTACTAGATCCAAATTAGGAAATTTAGCTTTAACACTCTTAACTGTATCAATTACACCTTTGGAATGACCATGTGCTGTATCAACTATAATTGCATCAACATCTACATTATATAAAGCTTCAACCCTATCAATTGTATCGAAAGTAACACCAACTGCAGCTGCAACTCTTAACCTACCTTTAGAATCTTTAGACGCATTTGGTCTAGCTTTAATTTTAATAATATCTTTATAAGTTATTAAACCTATTAAACAATTATCTTTATCAACTACAGGTAATTTTTCGATCTTATTTGCTTGAAGAATATCTGCTGCTCTTTCAAAATCAGTAAATTCAGTTGTTGTAACAATATTATCAGAAGTCATAACGTCACTAATAGGTCGACCAAGATTTCTTTCAAAACGGAGGTCCCTATTTGTAACAATTCCTACTAACTTATTATTATCTCTAACCACAGGAATACCACCTATACTAAATTCTTTCATTATATGTAGAGCATCCGCAACTATCGCTTCTTCCTTAATCGTAATAGGGTTAACAATCATTCCATTCTCTGCTCTTTTTACTTTATGAACTTCTGCAGCTTGGGCATCAATTGTCATATTCTTATGAATAACACCAATACCACCTTCTTGAGCAATTGCAATAGCCATTTTAGAATCAGTTACTGTATCCATTGCTGCTGAGATCACAGGTATATTAAGCACTATATTTCTTGTAAAATTTGTTTTAAGACTAACTTCTCTAGGAAGAACTTCGGAATAGGCAGGCACAAGCAAGACATCATCATATGTCAATCCTTCACCATAAAACTTATCTTCATTCATAGGTATGTATTTTAAAAGGTAAAAAGCAAATATTTACAATTTAAATTTGCTCTTATTATTAATACTCAGTAAATAATAAATGATATTAAAAGAGCTATTTAAGCTTTCTTTTATGGCATGCAAATGTATAAAATATATTAAAGCCTAATTAAAAAAAAGCCAATATCAGCAATTGATATTGGCTTTTTTAACAAGCTTTAATAAAAAAGCAGAATATACTTATCTAATTAAAGTTACAGTACCTCTATCTTCAAATAAGACACCTGCAGATGTAGTAAACTTAACATAGTAGGTATAAACACCTTGGGGTGCATCTTCGTTCTTATATTGTCCATCCCAACCTTTGTTTATCTCGGTTGATTCAAACATCTTCTCGCCCCATCGATTAAATACTATAAATAAATAATCCTTGGAGTTTATAAATACTCCTCCTGGATAGAAAACTTGATTCTCTGGCACATCACTACTTGGGTTAAATCCACTTGGTACATACAAACGGGGCTTCTGTGCTACTGAAATACTATTGGATCTTGATGAGTCTGTAAATAAATAAATATTATTTGGACCTTCTAAGGCATTTACATAATACTCAAATACGCCTCCTGAATTACTCAAGGTTGAAACATCATCGCTATAAGTGTTCTGACTGCTTGGAAGATTTATTATTGGAAATGGCTCCCAAATACCATCAATTGATCTATAAATATCATAATTATCTACCAAACCATCAAAGCCCTTATATGCATTCCAACTTAATTTATTGGATAAGTTATCTTTTGCTACTACGCTCAATAACATCGTCTTTGCCTTGTTTGTTGTTATTACATCATCACCACAACTATCTACAACTATAGTTCTGTATAAATAGGGCTGCTGTAATACTAATGCTGTTGCATCAACATAACTTAAGGTTGGATTTGTATAATCTGGAGGTAAAACGGCTATTAAATTCCAATTGATATTATCTATTGAGCGTTCTACTCTATACTGACTTACCTTTCCTGAGGTATCGGTATGTATTAATAAGCTTACGCCATTTATATTTCCTGGCAATACTGATGCTGTACGTATATAGGTAAATTGTGGCTGATTGGGTTTCATTGCATTCTCACATACTTTACATGATGTACTTGTTGTTACTCCGTTCAAACTTTTTGCGCGGATATAATAACAATACTCTGATCCATTATTTAATCCTATATGCTCAAAGATTGTATCGGTTGATGGGGTTGTTCCTATTAGTTGCGGTGATCCTCCATTCTCACTTGTATATACTTCATAATTATCTAATCCTCCTGGCATATTCTTATAGGAATTCCATGTTAAGGTTATCTTATCATCACAGATATCCTTTTTTGCTATTAGTCCTATGGTATTATTCATTAGTGAATACGGACTTGGATTTCCACAGGTATCAAAGCCTGCTACGGCATATGTATTGAAACCTCCACTTACACTACATGGTGAATTGCTTTGGTCTATATATGTTATTCCTAGTCCTAATACTGTATCTATTGGAGTCATAGAGCCATTTACTTCTAAGTATATGATATATCCTCCAATATCTGTCCATGCATTGGTATCCCATGTTATTATTGCTAATCCTGTATTAGGATCTACACTTACACTGTCTATTACTGGGATATTTGGTGGAATATTATCTGCAAAGAAATCGGTGGAAACATTAGATACACTTGTACATGAATGTGTATAACCTAAGGAATCTACTATGGAGGTATCTAATATCTCTATTCTATATGAAATATCATCGCCACATACTGACATGGGCTCTACAAAGAAAGTATCTGTTGTGGATGTTATTAATGTCCATACTCCTGATGGATATTCTCTATATACATTATATATTCCGGTGGAAGATGTGGATAGTGGACTGGAGATTGGATTCCAACCTAATATTGCTGAACCTACTCCTGAGTTCACTGCACTTAAACTAATTGCTCTTATTGTATCTCCTGGTGATATTAATATATTATCTGGACAACCTGATCTTGTATTTAATATGTAATAAACTGTATCTACATTGGCATTAGCTCCTACATGGGTATATGTATTCTGATTAATGTCTACTATACTATCTAACAAGACAAATGGATCACTTAAACTTGTACTTGAAAGTATTCGATAACTCACAAAGGTGTTCATTGTATCTATGGCGACATCCCATTCTAGTTCTACATCTCCATTACTTGCAACTTTAACACATTTTACATCTGGTGTTGGTACTATTGGTTTTGGTAGTACTACTATTGTAACTGTTGAAATACTAATTGCTGGAGCTGGACAATAATCATCTGACACTTTTAATACAAAATTATAAACATTGGAATATGTACCACAACCGATATTTGTTGCTAGGTGATCACAAGTTGTTTGCCATGTGAAATTTGTGGATATTCCCATAACGGCTGTTAAAGGATAGCCTGGACCTGGTGCTGGAGTTAATGTAGCACAAGGTGAATTTAAGCAACCTACCGAATCACTAAAGGTAGCTTGATTTACTCCTACTGGGGCTATAAATGAACCAAACTGAGCGCCTGAAGCTTCTATCTCCATAGTTTGGGGAACTCCATTTGGAAGAAACTGAAAATCTGAGGCTTGAAGTGCAAAGCTTACATATTCGCCTACATAAACTGTATCTATAAAGGACGTTCCATTATCAAATGGTGGAGTTACTGATGGTGGGGCATTAGTTCCACAAGTTAGTAGTACTATTTGCATATCACGCCATATCTCAGCTACTTTTACTCCACACTTATAGGCTGTTACTTTTGTTGAGGTTACATAGGCTCCTGTGGTATAGGAGGTAAAGGATATTGTTCCTGTATATTGATCTACTACTGCGGCTACATTTAATGGGTTTTGAGTGGGGCCGGGTAAGGGATTAGTGTAGGAGTATCCCATACTATAAGTCAAAGCAGACCCTGCACTAACCATTGGTTGCCCCCACTCAAACTTAAGTGAATCGAGTTCCTTATCATAGGCATTATGATTATATGTAAAGGGATAACCCGTACATATTACCGTTCGCGGGATTTCTGCAAAGGTGGGAGAATTATCAAAACACGTAGATACATTTGTATTATTATAGGGATACATAATTGCTCTCAAATACCATCCAGGCTGTCCTGTAACATTTGCTGCACTATTCCTACAACAGGAACTCCATGAGAATTTCCAACCACTTGCTGGCGGTACTCCATTTAGCGTAATAGGTGATGACTTATAAATATGTTCTTGACAAGCTCCCATATTACCAGCTCCTGTAGCCATACCCGTACAAGTAATATGAGGAAATGAACTATTACTATTGCAAATAGGAGAAATATCTTTTGGCCAACCTGCAATCTCTGTTAATGATATTGTACCTGCGGGACTATTACTATTAAGATTAATAGAAGCACCAAAATTAGCTGCAGAATTACCATTAGAAGTATAACACTCTCTATAAGCTTTCAAATAAAAAATAAACTTACCTGCATTAGGTTGTCCTGAAGGTATACATTCCCAAGTAATTTCACCACCCATATAATGGGTTGCCTTTACCGTGAAGACACTTGTGAAAAACACTATCAATAATAAAAGCAGTTTAATATTCTTCATATGATTATCTTTTAATAAATATAATTTCGCAATAATTTAGTATATATAATTCTAATTAAAAACTATATGCAGTAGATTCAATAATACTCTTATCTAATTAAAGTTACAGTACCTCTATCTTCAAATAAGACACCTGCAGATGTAGTAAACTTAACATAGTAGGTATAAACACCTTGGGGTGCATCTTCGTTCTTATATTGTCCATCCCAACCTTTGTTTATCTCGGTTGATTCAAACATCTTCTCGCCCCATCGATTAAATACTATAAATAAATAATCCTTGGAGTTTATAAATACTCCTCCTGGATAGAAAACTTGATTCTCTGGCACATCACTACTTGGGTTAAATCCACTTGGTACATACAAACGGGGCTTCTGTGCTACTGAAATACTATTGGATCTTGATGAGTCTGTAAATAAATAAATATTATTTGGACCTTCTAAGGCATTTACATAATACTCAAATACGCCTCCTGAATTACTCAAGGTTGAAACATCATCGCTATAAGTGTTCTGACTGCTTGGAAGATTTATTATTGGAAATGGCTCCCAAATACCATCAATTGATCTATAAATATCATAATTATCTACCAAACCATCAAAGCCCTTATATGCATTCCAACTTAATTTATTGGATAAGTTATCTTTTGCTACTACGCTCAATAACATCGTCTTTGCCTTGTTTGTTGTTATTACATCATCACCACAACTATCTACAACTATAGTTCTGTATAAATAGGGCTGCTGTAATACTAATGCTGTTGCATCAACATAACTTAAGGTTGGATTTGTATAATCTGGAGGTAAAACGGCTATTAAATTCCAATTGATATTATCTATTGAGCGTTCTACTCTATACTGACTTACCTTTCCTGAGGTATCGGTATGTATTAATAAGCTTACGCCATTTATATTTCCTGGCAATACTGATGCTGTACGTATATAGGTAAATTGTGGCTGATTGGGTTTCATTGCATTCTCACATACTTTACATGATGTACTTGTTGTTACTCCGTTCAAACTTTTTGCGCGGATATAATAACAATACTCTGATCCATTATTTAATCCTATATGCTCAAAGATTGTATCGGTTGATGGGGTTGTTCCTATTAGTTGCGGTGATCCTCCATTCTCACTTGTATATACTTCATAATTATCTAATCCTCCTGGCATATTCTTATAGGAATTCCATGTTAAGGTTATCTTATCATCACAGATATCCTTTTTTGCTATTAGTCCTATGGTATTATTCATTAGTGAATACGGACTTGGATTTCCACAGGTATCAAAGCCTGCTACGGCATATGTATTGAAACCTCCACTTACACTACATGGTGAATTGCTTTGGTCTATATATGTTATTCCTAGTCCTAATACTGTATCTATTGGAGTCATAGAGCCATTTACTTCTAAGTATATGATATATCCTCCAATATCTGTCCATGCATTGGTATCCCATGTTATTATTGCTAATCCTGTATTAGGATCTACACTTACACTGTCTATTACTGGGATATTTGGTGGAATATTATCTGCAAAGAAATCGGTGGAAACATTAGATACACTTGTACATGAATGTGTATAACCTAAGGAATCTACTATGGAGGTATCTAATATCTCTATTCTATATGAAATATCATCGCCACATACTGACATGGGCTCTACAAAGAAAGTATCTGTTGTGGATGTTATTAATGTCCATACTCCTGATGGATATTCTCTATATACATTATATATTCCGGTGGAAGATGTGGATAGTGGACTGGAGATTGGATTCCAACCTAATATTGCTGAACCTACTCCTGAGTTCACTGCACTTAAACTAATTGCTCTTATTGTATCTCCTGGTGATATTAATATATTATCTGGACAACCTGATCTTGTATTTAATATGTAATAAACTGTATCTACATTGGCATTAGCTCCTACATGGGTATATGTATTCTGATTAATGTCTACTATACTATCTAACAAGACAAATGGATCACTTAAACTTGTACTTGAAAGTATTCGATAACTCACAAAGGTGTTCATTGTATCTATGGCGACATCCCATTCTAGTTCTACATCTCCATTACTTGCAACTTTAACACATTTTACATCTGGTGTTGGTACTATTGGTTTTGGTAGTACTACTATTGTAACTGTTGAAATACTAATTGCTGGAGCTGGACAATAATCATCTGACACTTTTAATACAAAATTATAAACATTGGAATATGTACCACAACCGATATTTGTTGCTAGGTGATCACAAGTTGTTTGCCATGTGAAATTTGTGGATATTCCCATAACGGCTGTTAAAGGATAGCCTGGACCTGGTGCTGGAGTTAATGTAGCACAAGGTGAATTTAAGCAACCTACCGAATCACTAAAGGTAGCTTGATTTACTCCTACTGGGGCTATAAATGAACCAAACTGAGCGCCTGAAGCTTCTATCTCCATAGTTTGGGGAACTCCATTTGGAAGAAACTGAAAATCTGAGGCTTGAAGTGCAAAGCTTACATATTCGCCTACATAAACTGTATCTATAAAGGACGTTCCATTATCAAATGGTGGAGTTACTGATGGTGGGGCATTAGTTCCACAAGTTAGTAGTACTATTTGCATATCACGCCATATCTCAGCTACTTTTACTCCACACTTATAGGCTGTTACTTTTGTTGAGGTTACATAGGCTCCTGTGGTATAGGAGGTAAAGGATATTGTTCCTGTATATTGATCTACTACTGCAGTTACATTCAATGGATTTTGAATCGGTCCAGGTAAAGGATTGGTGTAAGAATATGTCCCACTAAAACTCAATGCCGTGTTTGCATTAACCATTGGTTGTCCCCACTCAAACTTAAGTGAATCAAGTTCCTTATCATAGGCATTATGATTATATGTAAAGGGATAACCCGTACATATTACAGTACGCGGTATCTCTGCAAAGGTGGGGGAATTATCAAAACATGGATAAGTATTTGTACTATTGTAAGGATACATTATAGCTCTTAAATACCAACCTGGCATTCCACTAACATTTGCCGCCGGATTCCTACAACAGGAGCTCCATGAGAATTTCCAGCCACTTGCTGGCGGTACTCCATTTAGTGTAATAGGACCAGACCTATAAATGTGCTCCTCAATTGCTCCAGTATTATTAGAAGTTGCTCCAGCACATGTAATATGAGGGAATGAATTATTATTGTTACAAACAGGAGAAATATCCTTTGGCCAACCTGCAATTTCCGTTAATGAAATTGAACCTGCAGGACTATTACTATTAAGAGTTTGAGAACTCCCAAAAGCTATACCATTACACTCTCTATATACCTTCATTGTAAAAATGAATTTACCTGCATTAGGTTGTCCTGATGGTATACACTCCCACACTATTTCTCCACCCATATAGTGGCTTGCTTTTAGCGTAAAAACACTCGTAAATAGCACAATAATTGTTAATACTAGTTTTATTTTCTTCATCACATCATTAGTTATTAATTTCCAACACTTAAAATGTACATTTTATCCTTATCAAAATACTTTCGAGCTAAATCCTTTAGCTCATTAGCATTAATCTGCTTAATTTTCTCAACGTATCTATGATAATACTTATTATCAAGGGTATTGAGTTCTATTTCTTTGTATCTATCTAGTAAGGCAAAGCTACCATCAAAACTACGCTGAATACTTCCTTGCATATAATTTTTAACCGTAAAAAGCTCATCCTCATCTACCAAATCTGTTTTCAATCTGTCTATTTCCTTAAATATCTCCTCTATTGCAAGATCTACAACTTCTGACTTAAGCTCAGTGGAAATAAAGAATAATGATTCACGACTCATGGAACTATATGCTGACCCAATTCCATAAGTATAACCTTTGTCTTCTCTAATATTAGTCATCAATCTACTACCAAAATAACCTCCTAAGATGGTACTAAGAATTTTTAAGCCAAAATAATCCTCATGATCACGATGAATTCCTGCAAAACCCATTCTAATTGCATTCTGAACAGCATTATCCTTTTTAATCAAGTGTTTATACTCTTTTGCTGGCTTTACAACCCAATCAATATTTGAGTTAATTGAACTATTTGTATTTGGCAATTTGCCAATATAAGAATCTAACAATTCTAATTCATTATCACCAAAATTACCTGCAACAAATACTTTAAAACCTCCATTTAAGTAATTAGCTTCGTGAAACTCAATTAAATCTTCTCGAATTAAAGAATCATAATCTTCAACTTTTGCATAGCTTCCATAAGGATGACTTTCTCCAAAAAGCAAAGAAGAAAATCTTTGACGGGCAATAAAACTAACCTTCTCATTATTCACATCAAATTCTTGCTTTTTCCTTATTTTATAAAGTTCAAATTCTTTTTCAGCAAAACTAGCATTCTCAACAACTTCAGCTAATAAAGGAATAGTAGAATCAATAAATTTATTCAAACTATATAATACTACAGAGGCATAATCACGAGAAGCTGAAGTTTCAAAATAGGCACCATAAAAATCAATGTTTTCTGCCAATTCTTTTGCATTATAGTTCTTTGTAACTTCTACAAGCATATTATTAACAGCACTTGAAACTAAGGGCTTTCTAGAAACTGAACTACCAGCATTATATACCAACTCTATCTTCAATAATTCTTGATTTGGATTATTAAAAATATAAACAGGAACGCCATTAGATAGCACATATTTCTCTGGTTTCAGATTAATTAATTCACTAATCTGATTTATTTTGGGTGCAATATTTCTATTTAATATTTCTGTCATTTAAACTACTTAATAAGTGTAACTTGGCCTCTTTTCACATGGCCTATTCCTTTGGCATCAGTATAATCTACATGATAAACATAAGTTTCTGGAGATAATTTTCCTTTAAAAGAACCATCCCACCCTATATCTATATTAGTAGACTCAAAAACTTTCTGTCCTAATTTATTATAAACCATCATATGCATTTGAGTAATGCCTCTGCCTTCTGCTTTGAATACATCATTCTGCCCATCGAAATTAGGAGTAAATGCCGAAGGAATAAATAATGCACTACATGAATTGTCAACATCAACTGTAAATACATGAATACTCTCCTGACCTTTACTATTTGTCACAGTAACAGTATAATGCGACTTTTGAACGGGAGAAACAGTAATTCTGTTTTGAACATCTCCTGTATTCCAACTATAATTAAATCCATCTTCTACAAATAAAATAGCATCTTCGCCAAAACAAACCACTGGATTATCACCATAGACTACTTTAAATGTATCTGTGTTTGTCAAGATTGATTGTTTATGCTCCTCTTCATCTTGAACTATCTTATCATTTGATAATTCAATAGAAGGAGAAGGTGGATTAATTATATTTTTTATTTCTTTCTTTTCTTCAACAATGGCAACTTCAGTCTTTTCAATATTATCTTCAGTATCTTTTACAATAATTGGAGCTTTATATTTTTTACTATTATCTTGTTTATTATCTGTAGAATTATTTACAATCTCAACCTTCTCATCTTTTGTAGAATCTATCAATGAAACATCTATTTCATTAGTCATTTGAACTGTTACAACAGAATCTATACTATTAATTGGAATCTCTTTAATAATGTTAGGGGAAGGATTTACAGATGGTTTGTATAAATAATAAATGGTAGCTAAAGCAATAATTGCTGCAGCTGAAATAATAGCAATTTTAGAAAACAAACTAGAATGATTTACATTTCCTAATTCAACATTCTTACTATTAACTGATTGCCATACAGAGTTAGATGGTTTTATTTCAAAATCATCAAAAGCTTCTTTAAAAGCTTTACCAATATTATCGTCTGTTGTCTTCAATTCTTATAATTGTTTGTCAATTTTCTCTCTTAGTTTTCTCCGTGCTTTTAGCAGCTGCGATTTAGAAGTATTAACTGAAACGCCAAGTTCCTCTGCTATTTCTTTGTGACTATAACCTTCAATCTCGTAAAGGTTAAAAACCAATCTGTAACCATTTGGCAGATTTTGAATCATCGTCAACATATCTTGAACATCAAGATGATCATAACTATATCTTTTATCTTCTATCCTAGTCTCTGTTTCACCGAGATCTACATGATAGTAGTGTTTCAAATTACTTCTGTGCAAATTCAATGAAGTATTTACCATAATTCTTCTAATCCAGCCTTCAAAAGAACCTTTCTCCTTAAAAGTATCAATATTTGAAAATACTTTTACAAAACCATCTTGAAGAGCATCTTCTGCTTCTTCAATCCGCTGAAAATATCGTGCACAAACACCAAGCATTTTAGGAGCATAAAGCTCAAATAACATCTTCTGATACTTAGGCTTACCCTTTCTACATCCTCTGATAAGTTTTTGTTCTGAAGTCATTATTATGCTAATTCACGTTTGAAGACATAAATAAAATTAATATTGGTGTCTAGTGTATATTATTTTTTTAAATAATATAAGGTATTGGAGTTATTTTCTGTAAAAATTGATTTTGCGACTCTTTGTATATTCTGAACATCAACTCCCATATATTTATCCACTTCTAGATTAATCATATTAGCATCACCAAGCAATTCGTAATATGCAAGATTCATAGCTTTATCTAAAATACTTAAATTTGAGAATTCTCGAGCTGCAAGAAATTTATTTTTAACCTTTTGAAGGCTCTTTTCATCTACTGTATTATTAGTAAATAATTCTAATTCTTCAACAATAGCTTTATCAGCATCTTCTGGAGAAATACCATCTACCAAATAACCCGCAACGTAAATAGTACCAGGATGAATATCTCCACTAATAAAACAACTTATCGAGTTAAATAACTTCTTATTTACCACTAAACTTTGATGTAGCTGAGATGATTTTCCATTTCCTAATAAATCAGAAATAATATCAGTAGTAACATAATCATTACTTAATCTATCGCAAGTATGATAAGCCTTAAAAATGGTATTTGCAGGAACATCTCTTTCTACTTTCATAAATCTAGCCTCAGTTTGCTTAGGTTCCATAGGAATATTGCGCTCCAATTTATATGTTTTATCTATTGAACCAAACCACTTTTGAGATAATGATTTAATATTCTCGAAATCAACATCGCCAGCAATTACCATAATAGCATTATTTGGATTATAGAAATGTTTATAAAAATCTTTTACATCTTCCATTCTAGCATCCTCAATATGCTTTATATTTTTACCAATAGTTGCCCATTGATAAGGATGAACTTTATAGATTAGAGGGCGCATTAATAGCCACAAATCACCATAAGGCTGATTAAGATATCTCTGCTTATATTCTTCAATAACTACACTTCTTTGTACTTCAAGACTTTTTTTAGAAAAAGCAAGGTTTAACATTCTATCAGATTCAATCCAAAAGGCAGTTTCAATATTCTCTTTTGGTAGTGTTAAGTAGTAATTTGTAATATCATTATTAGTAAATGCGTTATTCTCGCCACCAACTTTCTGCAAAGGTTCATCGTATTTTGGAATATTTACAGAACCACCAAACATTAGATGTTCAAATAAATGTGCAAAACCTGTAAGCTCAGGGTCTTCATCCTTTGCACCTACATTATACACTATATTCATTGCTACTACAGGGGTTGTAGTATCTTTGTGAACCAAAACTTTTAGCCCATTATCTAATATGAAACTTTGATATTCTATCATAAATAGTATAGTTAATTTGTTTGCCAAAAGTATGAAAAATCTCAGGTTACTGTATTTATCATTTGAAATAAAAATAACTACATTTGCACATTATTACAATCTGTGAGATAAACAACGGTAAAACAACATAAACAAACACAAATATGAAAAGAGACGATCAAATATTTGAATTAATAGAAGACGAAAGATTACGTCAATTACATGGAATAGAATTAATTGCAAGCGAAAACTTTGTAAGCGATCAAGTAAGAGAAGCTATGGGTTCAGTACTTACTAATAAGTATGCTGAAGGCTATCCTGGAAAAAGATATTACGGTGGATGTCAAGTTGTTGACCAAACAGAGCAATTAGCAATAGACAGAGCAAAAGCATTATTTGATGCAGAATATGCAAATGTGCAACCACACTCTGGAGCACAAGCTAATGCTGCAGTTTTCTTTGCTTGCTTAAAACCAGGTGATACATTTATGGGCTTAGATTTATCTCATGGTGGACATTTATCTCATGGTTCACCTGTAAACCTTTCAGGTATACTATATAATCCAATAGCATATCATGTAAAAGAAGAGACTGGCACAGTTGATTATGATGAAATGGAGAAATTGGCTCTTGAGAATAAGCCAAAGCTAATTATTGCTGGAGCGTCAGCATATTCAAGAGATTGGGATTATGTACGTATGCGTGCAATCGCTGATAAAGTTGGAGCATTACTAATGGCTGACATATCTCACCCTGCTGGACTTATTGCAAAAGGATTGTTAAACGACCCAATTAAGCAATGTCATATTGTTACTACAACTACTCATAAAACACTTAGAGGACCTCGTGGCGGTATGATATTGATGGGAACAGATTTTGAGAATCCTTGGGGACAGAAAACTCCAAAAGGTATTACAAAAATGATGTCGCAAGTACTTAATTTTGCAGTATTCCCAGGACAACAAGGTGGACCATTAGAGCATATTATTGCTGGTAAAGCTGTTGCATTTAATGAAGCTCTAAGCGATTCATATTTAGATTATGCCGTACAAATGCAAAAGAATGCAAGAGTAATGGCTGATGCTTTTATGGAATTTGGTTATAAAGTTGTTTCTGGAGGAACAGACAACCATAGTATGCTTATTGACCTTAGAACTAAAGCTCCAGAGATTACTGGTAAAATAGTTGAGAATACTTTGGTAAAAGCTGATATTACAATCAATAAGAATATGGTTCCTTTTGACAGTCGTTCTCCATTCCAAACTTCAGGTTTGCGTGTAGGTACACCTGCTATTACAACTCGTGGAATGAAGGAAGAGCATATGCGCCCAATCGTTGAGATGATTGATAGAGTAATCATGAACATTGAAAGTGAAGATGTAATTAATGCTGTAAAAGGAGAAGTTAATGAGTTTATGAATCCTTTTTCAATGTTTGCTTATTAATTGCATTGTTTAAGAGGATTAATACCTCAACAATATATTCCTAAAAAGGGAATTAAATGAGATTCTTCATTTAGTTCCCTTTTTTGCTTTTATTCAATAAATTGAGATTAAACATATATTATTTTTTATTAGTGTCCGATTAAAATATAATAAAAGAGGCAAATCTCTTGTATTATAAAGGCTTTTGAATGTTAATAGTCATTAGTACCTTCTTATCGGATTAATTGTCAATAATTTATTTTGCCTCGTTCCTAAAGTCAGTCTGTCGGCAGTCAGAGATGTAAATCATTGACAATCAATCCTTCCTTTAGGACAGAGGTAAAAATTGATGGGCAGTGATTTACATTTTGAAAGTTTATCGGACAATAATGATTATTTTTCAAAAAATTAATATCAAATATAGTCGCGTTGCTCCATTTAAATAGACGCAGATCTTTAAATGATTATTTATGATTTCTTATTTTCCCTTTGGGAAAATATAATCATATTAATCAGCGTCCATAATAATAGTATAGATATTTAGAAATAATTTATTTGAGAAAGTTAACTAATGGATTAATATTTACAGATGCATAAGCTATTTAGGTAACTTTTTAATACCAAAAAGGAATATAGCATTAAAGAAAGCATATAAAGTAACACCAACCATAGTTCCAAGGGTATCTTCCCATAACATACTAAGAAACATAATTGCAAAGAAATAAAAGTACAATGAGAAACTAAATTTATTCAAATATATTGGAGGGAAAAACAAAGAAAACAAAAGAAAAAACAACCCAATAAATCCACTAGAAACCAAGGCACTAATAAACTCATTATGGCTCTTCAGTTCAGAGCCAGCTAAAGACGACTTATTCATTATAAAGGCATCATTAGTAACTTTCTTAATATCTCCTATACCATAACCAATTACAGTACTTTTCTTAATAACACCAAAAGAAGTTTGCCACAATTCTAGTCTTTGCACAATAGTATGACCAGAAACAATATCTCCTCTTTTATAATAATCCCATTCCCATAGGAGTTTATATATTCTCTTTCTCAAGCTAAAACGTTTAGTGTATTCATAGTTTGCAATACCTTTTTCTATATTTGAAATATCAATGTCTGTAAGAGAATTTGTACCTTTAGCATCTTTTCTCAGATGCTTAGAGTTGAGGTATCTCAAAAGTGTATACCGAAGAGTTTGACCCCTTTTGTCCTTACCTTCAAAATCAAATTCAGAACGTTGATTCCAAATTGCTTTCATTTCATCCCATTGAATATATATTCCAATATAATTACCATTCTCAATCTGGTATTTTTCAGGTATATGCAAGTATTTATTTCCTAATGAAGAATACTCTTCGAGTTCGTTTAAGTTAATCGAATCTACATTAGAATATGAATTTACTATGCTACTAATATAAATAAACGAACTAATAAGAAATATGGAAACAACACCCACAATTGTCCAAATTAGTTTTCCTTTATTACTCTGTAATAATAATTTAACTAAAAAAATAACGCCAATTAGAAATGCAATTAATATTCCAGTCAATAACTCAAGACTAATCATTGCCCATAATAGATAGACTGATATTATCAGAAATAATAATTTTATAAATAAGGAAAAATTACTTTCTTTGTCTGCCGCGAGATACAAGAAAAAGCTAATTGCTATTAAAGATTCTAAACTCATCCTAATATGCGAAACAAATTGAAATGCATCTCTAAAGTCACCTATATCTTTTATGTAATATAGCGCAAGACTATAGGAAATAGAGAGAGTAACTATAACAGCAAATAGCAGCATAAACCTTTTGAAAACCTTAAAACTAATAGGAGGCTCTGTTGCAAAAACTAATGGAAAAAGAAGTAATGGTATTTTGGTTCGTAAATCGAATAAGCCTTCATTATAGTTATCAGTATAAAGTAGTGTTAACCACAATAAAACATAAAATGAGATAGAAGCAAGAAAAGCTTTATTCTTTACTAAATTCTTTATTTTAGTAATAAAATTTCTATCAATTAAAAAGGTGAGAGCAAGAGCAGCTTGTCCAAAGCTAATTAATGCTCGGGAAAAAGATAGTCCTACTATAATCAGGGTAATCCCAAAATAAAACCAATATCTCCGCATTTTATTAGCCTGCACCATATCTTATATAAACTCTTAAAATGCTGTAATTATTATATACTTGAGATAATTATTTAATCTAAGATTTGGGAATATCTTTTATCATCATTCAGAAGCTTTATTGCTTCCCTAACTTCTTTATCATTCTGAAGCATTGCTTCTACCCTACCAGAATCAAAATAATATCTTGAAACTAACTCTTCCTTAATAAGTGGTTTTATTATTTCCTTATTATCGCTATAAATATTCTTCTTTGAGATTTCTATTTTATTCACCAAAGCATCTAGTTCATTGGAAATATCATAGCTATTCTCTTTTGAGAAGCTTCTTAGCTTTTTCAATTCTATCTCAATTGGTAGTGTAAAATTAAAGCTATCGGCATTTACAAAGCTAACAAACTCGCTATACAGTTCATCATTAACTTCAAAACTCTTAATATCCTTAATACTGTCATGTGAATAAACATATTTGGTAGCAAAATCAAATATCTCATAATTCTGAAATAAAGAATAAACAATATCAGAACTATACTTTGATTCTAGTTTTACATCTGGAATAATACCACCAGCATCTCTCACAAGTCTACCTCCTTTAGTCTTAAAAGTTGCCATCAATGAGTCAGGAGTCTTCACTGCATGACCACTAGCATCTTTATGAATATAGTCTAATGACTGAATACATCTTCCACTTGGAATATAATATTTGGCAACAGTAATTTTCACTTGAGAACGGTAACTCAATGGAAATACTTTCTGAACAAGTCCCTTACCAAATGATTTTTGTCCCATAATTACTCCTCTGTCTAAATCTTGAAAAGAACCAGCAACAATTTCACTTGCAGAAGCACTATTCTTATTAACAAGAACCACTACTTTCATATTTGGATAATTAGCATGATGTCTTGTTTTATACGTAAAATTCTCATTTTTAGTCTTTCCTTTTGTGCTAACAATAAGCTCTCCACCATCAACAAATAAATCAAGAATATTTACAGCCTGAATAAGCAAACCTCCTCCATTATTTCTTAAATCTAAAACTACAGAGCTAATAGTATTATTTTTCGCCAGACTATCTATGGCCATTTTCACTTCTTTAGCTGCATTTTGCTTAAACCCAACTAATTTTACATAAGCAATGCTATCGTCAAGCATTGTAAAATAAGGAACATCTTTAACCACTATTTCTTCACGTTTAAGATTTACTGTTTTCTCAGTTCCATCTTTTGCTGATTTATAAACAACGTTTAAGGCTGTTCCTGATGCACCTTTCAGATGTTCCGAAATATCTCTCATCTTCTTACCATGAACATCTTCACCATCAATTTTTAAAATAATATCACCAGCTCTAAGGCCAGCTTCATTAAAGGGAAATCCAGGATATGTCATTCCCACAACTATATTTCCATTCTTAATATGCATAGTAGAACCTATACCTCCATATTTACCTGTTTGAAGAAATCGAACATCTTCAATCATAGATTCAGGATAATAATTGGTATAAGGATCAAGATGCTTCAACATTGCATCAATTGCCGTCTTAGTCATTGTTCCTGGTTGAACTTCATCAACATAATGTAAGTCTAATTGCTGAATGAGAGAGGTATAAATATCCAAATTTTTTGAAATTTCAAAATCATGACTTTCTTGAGCATAAATATTTACAATATTGAAAACTAAGAAAGCAGAAATAAAGATACGATATAGTCGCATAGTATAGTATTAATTATAGTAAAACTCAAAAATACAGTATTATGCAAAACGAAATAAAAATAATTACGGCATTAAACAAATACTTAAATTATCAATATTATTTTTTTGTAGTTTAGCGTACAATGAAATTAGAAGAAAAAGAGAAGTTAAAGGTAGAAATAGCTAGAAGGCTAATCAAAATAAAAGAACAAGTAAAAGAACTTAAAGAACTAACAAAACCAATTGAGCCTGATTGTGCTATCGGAAGAGTTAGCCGAATGGATGCAATAAATAATAAGAGTATTAACGATGCAGCGCTAAGTAAGAAGCTAATACAGCAAGAGGGCTTAAAAGCAGCTTTAGAAAATATTTACAAGGATGATTTTGGCAAATGTCTAATTTGTGGAAAAGATATTCAAATGGGACGAATACTAATTATGCCAGAAAATAGGAAATGTATTGAATGCTCTAGGAGGAATTGATAAAGGCTAAAGTATAAAGGCTAAAGTATAAAGGCTAAAGTATAAAGGCTAAAGTATAAATATTAAGACTAAAACGCACAACCAAATAAACGAATCAAAGAACACACAATTTAAGGGAATATGCAAAAACTGAATGAATTTTTAGGATTAATCGACTCATATGTTGGTGGGGCAACATGGTTTGTATTTTTATTATTAGGTACAGGATTATTCTTTACAATCTACCTTAGATTTCCTCAAATCAGATTCTTTAGGCATGCATTGCGAATAGTAATGGGAAAATATGACAAGGATACTGACAAGGGTGATGCCACTCACTTTCAGGCCTTGGCAACAGCACTTTCTGGAACTGTTGGAACAGGAAATATTGCAGGTGTTGCATTAGCAATTCACCTTGGTGGTCCTTCTGCATTATTTTGGATGATAGTAACTGCATTTCTTGGTATGACTACAAAATTTGTGGAAGTAAGTCTATCGCATAAATATCGTGAAGTTGCAGCAGACGGTTCAATCTCTGGTGGACCAATGTATTATATGAAGAACAAACTAAAAATGAAATGGCTTGCTGCTATTTTTGCTTTTGCCACTATTATTTCATCTTTTGGCACAGGAAATATGCCTCAAATTAATAGTATTAGCAATTCTGTAAATGCTACATTTGGTATTGAAAACTGGATTACAGGACTTGTTCTATCCATTATTCTTGGTTTTGTAATTATTGGCGGTATTAAAAGAATAGTTAAAGTTACTGATAAACTTGTTCCAGGAATGGCTCTAATTTATTTAATTGGAGTTTTTGCTGTAATACTTTACAATTGGCAGAATTTTATTCCATCAATCCAAGCAATTTTTGGTGATATTATTAGTGGAACATCTGCAACAGGAGGTTTCTTGGGAGCTACTTTTGCTTTTGCATTCAATAGAGGTGTAAATAGAGGTTTATTCTCAAATGAAGCTGGTCAAGGTTCTGCTCCAATTGCACATGCTGCAGCAAAAGCTCACGAACCAATATCAGAAGGTATGGTTGCTATTCTTGAGCCATTTATCGATACTATTGTAATATGTTCTCTCACCGGAATGGCTTTAATATCGTCTGGGGTATGGAACGAGAAACATGAAGCTACTTTCCAGTATGCTAGCCTTAAGGTGCTAGATAAAACATACGATACTGATAATAAAAAAGATGCTGAAACATTACACTTATATGCTATTAGAGAGAGCTCTATTCCTTTGTTTAATGGAAATTTAGAGGTAAAAGATGGAATAATTCAGAACAATATTAGTTTATATCATTCCAATTCAATAGCCGAGAATGTAACTATTAAATACGATAAGAAGCTATACTCAGGCAATATCCCTGTTGTAAATGGTGATATTCAAGATAAAAAATATACAATTGAAGGAGAAAGTCTTTTGAATAGTGCTCCTCTTACGATTCTTGCTTTTAAGAGAAGTTATTTTGGTGATTATGGAGAATATATTATCACAATTGGGCTCTTACTATTTGCATTCTCTACTGCCATTGCGTGGTCGTACTATGGAGGAAGAGCTGTAACATATTTATGGGGAGTAAAATATGTAATCTGGTATAGGCTTATTTATGTGGTCGGATTCTTTTTTGCTTCATTTGTTGATACTACCATTGTTTGGACTTTCTCAGGAATAGCAATTGCCCTTATGACATTGCCAAACTTATTTGGAATATTAATGCTAAGAAAGGACATGAAACAAACTCTCGATCAATATTGGGTTGATTTTAAGAAAGAAAATGGGGAGTGATAAATTAGGCATTAAGTACTAGTAATTACTACAAACTAGCGCCTTCAATAATATGAAGAACTATTTTTGTCCATTCAGAATATAGTTTTTCAGCTGCTTTTTCTTCTATTTGTGGAATAAAACGCTTATTTACTTTATGAATTTCAAGAAGTTGTTCTTCTGTCCAAAAACCAATAGCCAAACCAGCCATATACGCTGAACCTAAAGATGTTGTTTCTATTATTCTAGGTCTATCAACATTAATACGTGTAATATCAGAGAGATATTGCATCAAAAAGTTATTTGCCGAAGCACCTCCATCAACTGCAAGAGATTTTATCTTAATTCCCGATTCATCCTCCATTAATTTAAGCATATCAGCAGTTCTGTAAGCTAAAGACTCAAGAGTTGCACGAACAATATGTTCTTTCTTTGTACCAAGAGTTAATCCTATTATTGCTCCTTGAACATTATTATTCCAATAAGGAGCTCCCAATCCAGCAAGAGCAGGAATTACAGTAACACCTCCCGAATCCTTAACTGAATAAGCAAGGTATTCACTTTCATCAACAGAAGAAATTATCTCCAAATTATCTCTAAGCCATTTAATGGCAGCACCAGCAATGAAAATATTTCCTTCAATTGCATAATGAGTTTTACCATTAATTGTCCATGCAACAGTTGTAAGCAAGCCATTTTCTGAAAACTTAGGAGTAACTCCAGTGTTCATCAACATAAAACTTCCTGTTCCATAAGTGGACTTTAACATTCCTTTCTTGAAACAAGTTTGCCCAAAAAGTGCTGCTTGTTGGTCACCTAATAGTGAACCAATAGGTATTTCACAACCAAATATACTAGCATCAACCATAGCAAGTTCGCCTGCATTTTCAGTTAAATTTGGCAATAAAGCTCTTGGGATATCAAATAATTCTAATAATTCTTCATCCCAATCAAGAGTATTTATATTAAAAAGTAAGGTACGAGAAGCATTGGAATGGTCTGTTATGAATGATTTTCCTTTGGTTAAGTTCCAAACCATCCAAGTATCTACTGTTCCGAAAGCAAGCTCCCCTTTAACAGCTCTTTCTCTAGAGCCTTCAACATGGTCAAGAATCCATTGTATTTTTGTAGCTGAGAAATAAGAATCTACAACACAACCGGTTTTTTCTCTAATAATATCTCCTTTTTTCTTTCTTAGTTTTAAGCATTGCTTTTCTGTACGTTTATCTTGCCATACTATTGCTGGATATATTGGTTGCCCAGTTTTTCTATCCCAAACAATACTTGTTTCCCTTTGGTTTGTTATTCCCATGGCAACAACCTCATCAATAGACACTTTACACGTTCTAAAAAGATCTTTAGCTGCTTGAATTTGAGTATTAAATATCTCCCATGGGTCTTGTTCTACCCAATTTTTATACTTATATTTTTGACTAAATGCTCTTTGTCCTTTTCCTATAATATTTGCTTTATTATCATATAAAATAGCTCTTGAACTAGATGTTCCCTGATCGAATGAAAGAATATATTTTTTAGCCATAAGGTAAAAGTATTTTAAACTAGAAAACCAATCATAAATCTATAGTAACAGTTTTAAGATTGATACTTAATAATTATATTATGCGCAAAGGTAGTAATAATGATAGTTTTCACAATAATAATTTTTAACGAGTAATGATTAATAATTCAGATATAACGACCTCAAAATATATTACATTTGCATGATGAATGAAACTGAAGACTACCTTATTATTTTATTGCGGAAGATATATGCACTGGCAGCTCCAGAAGATTTTGATGCAACAGAAGATACAACAGAAGAGATAATAATGGAAGGTTTAATGGATATTGATCCTTTTCTTTCCGATGTTTTAATAGACTTTATTTCCTCATTAAAAACTGTGATTCTAACAAAAAAAGAAGAATTATCTAATCAAGTAAGTAACAAGGCAATTGAATCAGTTGTAAAAAAACTTAAAAGTAATATTACAATATTGAAAAACGAATGCAAAAGTCAACATATAAATATAAATTACGAATTAGAACAACTACTATATAATGGCAACATTATCGAAGAATAAAACAGGATTATTTTTTGGGTCGTTTAACCCTATTCATGTGGGGCATTTGATAATTGCAAATCATATGGTTGAGCATACTGATTTGGATGAGGTTTGGTTTATAATATCTCCACAGAGTCCTTTCAAAAAGAAAAGTTCTTTATTAGCAGATCATCATAGATTTGCTCTAGTAAATTATGCTGTTGAAGACAATTCAAAACTATGGGCATCCAACATTGAATTCAATATGCCAACTCCATCTTATACAACCCATACTTTAGCCTTCTTGGAAGAAAAATACCCAATGAAGGATTTTTCGTTAATAATGGGAGAAGATAATATTGTAAATATTAATAAGTGGAAAAACTATGAAGTAATAATAAATAACTATAAGATTTATGTTTACCCACGACCAAATACAAAAGAATCAGAGTTCCATAGTTTAGAGAATGTAATAATGGTTAATGATGTTCCTCAGATGGAGATAAGCTCATCATTTATTAGACGAAGTATTAAAGAAGGAAAGAATGTAAGGTATTTACTTCCACATAGAGTTTTTGAATATGTGAGTGAAATGCATTTCTATGAGAAATAGGTAAAGAAGATATTGATAAACAAGAAAAGCTCCAATAAATTGGAGCTTTTCTTGTTTATATAAGGAAATATTCTATTCTTCTTCTTGCTCTTCAGCATATTTCTTAAGAAGTTCAGACTGCACATCACTAGGAAGCTGAGAATAATCAGCATAAGTCATGGAGAATGTACCTCTACCAGAAGTTAATGAGCTAAGAGAAGTACTATATCTATTCATTTCAGCCAAAGGAACTCTAGCAGATATTTTCTGATAATGACCTTCAGCATCCATACCCATAATCATAGCTCTACGACCTTGTAAATCAGTCATTACACTACCCATCATTTCTTCAGGAACTAATACTTCTATATTATAAATAGGTTCCATAATTTTTGGTCCTGCATTCTTAAAAGCAGTACTAAAAGCATGACGACCAGCTAGTTTAAATGAGATCTCATTAGAGTCAACAGCATGCATTTTACCATCATAAATATAAACTACAATATCACGTGCATAAGAACCTGTTAAAGGTCCTTCTTCCATTTTCTCATTTATTCCTTTAAGAATTGCAGGCATAAATCTAGTATCAATAGCACCTCCAACAATACAGTTGTGGAACATTAACTTTCCTCCCCATTCCAAATCATATTCATCAGTATGTCGAACATTGAAATCAGTTGGGTGTGGATAACCTTCGGTATAAGGTTGAATCATCATATGAACTTCACCAAACTGTCCAGAACCACCAGATTGCTTTTTATGCTTATAATTAGCTCTTGCAGTCTTAGTTATAGTTTCACGATATGGAATTTTAGGAGTAATAAACTCAAATTCTATTTTATAAATCTTATCAAAATACCACTTTGCAATATTAATGTGCTGCTCACCCATACCAGTAATAATAAGCTGCTTCAATTCTCTTGAATACTTAACACCAAAGGAAGGGTCAGTTTTATGCATTTCGTTTAATAGAAGTCCTAATTTCTCATCATCAGTAGAGTTTACGGCCTTAATTGCAACACTATAAATTGGATCTGGGAAAACTATTTCTTCTAGCTTAACTCCTTTATGAGCAGAATCAGCAAGTGTATCATTAGTACTTGTAGATTTTAATTTAATAGCAGCACCAATATCACCAGCATAAAGCTTTTCAACTTTATCTCTAGTTTTACCATTACTAATTAATATTTGCGATAATCTCTCCTTAGAGCCTGTGTTGGTATTAATAAGGTCCATACCTTCTTCAACAGATCCACCATAAACTCTAAAATAGGATACTTCACCTAAATGAGGTTCAATTTCAGTTTTGAAAATAAATAAAGTAGTAGGATCATCATGGTTTGAATTCATTTTCACACCTTCAGTAGTCTTTCTATAACGACGTCCTGGACGTGGGGCAGAAAGAGCAATAAATTCAAGAATACGTCCTGCACCAATGCATTGCTTTGCAGAAGTAATAAATACAGGGAAATATGCTCTGTTTGCAACACCTAGTCTAATACCTTCGCGCAATTGATCAATGGTTAGAGTATCATTTTCGAAATAGATTTCCATTAACTCCTCAGAACCTTCAGCTGCTGCTTCTATTAGAGCTTTTTCCATCTCTAATGCTTTGGCCATTTCAGACTCAGGGATATCAGTAATTTCAGCATCTCCTCCACCCTTGCTATATTTGATTTGCTTCATATAAACCAAATCAATTACAGTATCAAAGTCTGAACCTTGATTAATAGGATATTGAGCTACAGTAACTTTATCACCATAAGCATTTTGCAATTGAGCTAAAGTTTCTTCAAAATTAGATTTCTCATGATCCAACTGATTCATAATGAATACAACTGGCATATTTAATTTAGAAGTATTTCTCCAAGCTATTTCAACTCCAACATTTAAACCTTCATGAGCATCAACAACTAAAAGCGCTGTATCAGCAACATTAAGAGCAGTTACTACTTCTCCCACATAATCAGAAGTACCTGGGGTATCTATAATGTTGATTTTCTTTCCATTATACTCTGTGTGCATAATAGTAGAAACGACTGAGTTACCTTTATCTAATTCAATTTCTCTATAATCAGAAACAGTACTCTTGTCTTCAATAGAACCACGACGTTTAATTTTTCCTCCTTCGAAAAGCATAGCTTCAGCTAGTGTGGTCTTTCCAGACTTGGCCCCGCCAACTAATGCAATGTTTTTAATGTCATTATCTTTAAATGTTTTCATATGAACTTATTTTATATGTTTAAAATGTAATTTTCCTCTTAAAGGGACGTAAAAGTAAGAAAAAATAGTGAATAATTTTGTATGAAAATAAGATAATTTATAAAAGCTGTTTTATTACATAAAATGGGGAGGGATTTGGTTATTTGTTTGTTGTTTGTTGTTCTCTCTGTACCTCGTACTTTGTACTCGTTTCCTAGCAGTACCTACTAGGTTATTTACCTTTGACTACTTCGTAGTCATAAATAAAGTAGAATTCCAAAGGACTTCAAGTATAATAGCTCTTGAATAAAATTCGAGAGCTATTATTATTTTATTGTTTCAAAACCACTGAGTGGTTTAAGTTTTTATATATGGTTTATTATTCATTAATCTCCTTTTACTACAACTTCAAAAGCTCTTCAAGTACTCTTCCTGCCAATCTACTTGCTCCAATTCTAAACCATTTATTATTCATCCATGGTTCACCAAGTACAGTTTCCAGAACAAGAAGATATTGCTTTGCAACTTCAACTTCAGAGATCCCTCCTGCTGGTTTTATTCCAATCATTATTCCTGTTTTATCGAAATGAGCTTTTATTACATCTAGCATTACAATAAAAGCTTCGAGAGTGGCTGCAGGTTGCATTTTACCTGTAGAAGTTTTTATAAAATCAGCACCTGCTGCAATGGCTATTTCTGAGGCTAGCTTTACTTTATTCAAATCAAATAATTCTCCTGTTTCTAGAATCACTTTCAAATGAGCATCACTACAAGCTTCTTTAATTTCCTTAACTTCATTAAAAATATATTCATAATCCTCTTCCAAGAATCTTCCTCTAGAAATAACCATATCAATCTCATCAGCACCTTGCTCAACTGCATACTTTACCTCAGCAATACGTATAGGCAAAGGCGACTGACCACTTGGAAAAGCTCCAGCAACACAAGCGACATTAATACCAGTATTTTTCAATTGAGATTTTGCCAATGCTGCAAAAGGTGGATAAAAACATACTGCTGCAACATTAGGCACGTCAGGGCGGTTAGAATGAAAACTTCTTGCTTGTTTACATAATTCAGTAGCTGATTTATTTGTATCCTTTCCCTCTAATGTGGTTAAATCAATACTATTTAATATTTTTCTAAGAATTTCTTTTTCTGAGAATAGTTGCGATTCTCCTTTTAGTATTTCTCCCAAGCGAGACTTTACTTTATTCTCGTCTAATTCTTCTAATTTCCACTGCATAATAAAAATCTTATTTAATTTCTTTTTCTTTTCTCTGCTCTTTTACATTTGTAATACCTCCTGAAACAACAAATTTCATGGTTTCTGTAGGTGATGAGTCTAGTTTTTTCACATTAACTCTTGGCACAACATAAACATTACCCATAATACTATATGAAAAAGGAACATAAACACTAACATATCCCTCTTTAATACCTAAATCTTTTAAATCAGTTTGTGTTAAAAAACCAATTTGACTTACATCAGAATCATTATTAATCTTCACAATAACTGGCTCTGTAAACTTCTTCTTACTTCCCACAAATGCCTCCAAAAGATCTTTTACCGAACTATAAATTATTTTAACAATAGGTGCTCTATTTATCAACTTATTAATACCTTTAAAAGCAGGTGTAGTAACTAGTTTAGTACCCACAAAACCTATAACTGTTACACCAACAAGAATTATTACCAATCCCAGACCTGGAATATCAAGATTTAATAAAGTGTCTAACTTCTGAAATAAATAATATAGAACTGCAAATGTGGCAAAAATAGGAACAACAAACAAAAGGCCTTGCCCAAAGTACTTTATTAATTGCGACCAAACAAATTTAGATTTTGTCTTCATAATGTGAGGATTTAATTGGCAAAGATAGGGAAGCTAATTATTAAATCATACTTTAAAATCTATTTTGCATTTCTTTTTAGGTTTCCTTCAAAAACAAGTACTAATAAATAAACTAGAACTAATACACTCATAACTGTTGCAGGAATTGCCACTTTCTCGCCAAACAATTCCATGGCTGTTACAACTGCAAAACCAGAACTCTTAATCGCAAATAATAATCGAGTACTTATTACTTTTTCCTTGGGCATCTTATTATTCAAAACAAACTTAAATATATAACTACCTAGAAACATTACGATAAAGAAAACTAAGTTTATTTTTAGCAAAAGAGAGAAATCATTGAAAAACACATGATTATTGATACCTACTGAAGCGTAAATAATAAGTGCAAAGCCAATATCAATTATATGACCTCGTGTTTTCTCAACAGTTTTAAGAAACTGCTTTTGTCTTAGAATACGAGAAAGGCCGAAAGGTAGCACAATTAATAGCATCATAATCTTCAGCAACCGCATTGAATCAACTCCTCCTTCACCTACAAATAATTCAATAATAGTAGGTGTTAAAACAATAGATGCTAAGAATGCACCAAATACTCCAACGATTGAATAATTTAGATCTCCATTAAGTTTAACTGAAAATGGAATAATAGCAACACCAGGAGGAGTAGCTGCAATAATTACAAAGCCAATAAATAGTTCAGATTTTACATCAAAAAACAAAGAGGCAACTAGCAAAAGGAATACTCCAAATATTAAATAATTAAGAAATACTCCCATCAACATAGGTTTAATAACTGTTTTCAAAGGAAATAACGACCTAAATGACAAACCAGAAAGAGAGAAGGTCATAACAATAGCAAGAAACCAAAATGTAAAAGGTGCAAGTATATCAGCAAAGTGAGGCAAAAAAATTCCTCCAAAAACTGATAAGATAAGTAGTGTATTTTTATTTGTAATTATTCTTTTAATCATTTTGTAAAAGTAATCAATTACAAACTAAATTAGAAAGAAACAACTAAAACAAAAATTATAAAACCAACCAATCTTTAGCTTCTTCAATAGTGTCAAAAGCTTTCACTTCTGATTTACTAAAAGAGTTTAATGAATTCAATAATATTTTTTTAGAAGTTGATAAACCAACAGTAGCAGATTTTTTTGTTATTGGTTTAGCAAGTTTAGCAGCATCTTTAATCCATTGTATTGTTTCTCCAAAAGTAAAAGAACCCGTAACATCAGTAAGAGTTAATACATCTTTTTTATCTAAATCAATTAAAAACTTAGTATTACTGTTTCCTTCTTCAATTTTAGGAGCAAAATCCTTTGGGTTTTTAAGATTAGTCCAATCATTAAAATAAATTGTTTTTCCCTTGTGTAAAATTTTATTCAAAGCCATTATTAAAGTATTTAATTACTTAAATTAATATTAATTCCAAAAAAAGCCTAGCTAACAATTCATTAACTAGGCTTGTACTCGGAGCGGGACTTGAACCCGCACGGACGCAATGTCCATTGGATTTTAAGTCCAACGTGTCTACCAATTCCACCATCCGAGCCTCTCTGTATTCGCATACAGCAAAAAAGCGGTGGAACCGCTTTTTAAAAATTGAGCGAAAAACGGGACTCGAACCCGCGACCCTGACCTTGGCAAGGTCATGCTCTACCAACTGAGCTATTTTCGCATTATTTAAAGAACTGCTCTTATTGTTTTAAGAGGCTGCAAATATACATTTTTTTTGTAATTACAAATGATTTTTTTGAAAAAAATTGCATCTATTTTTTCTTAAGAAATTAAATATGTTGTTTAAGCATATCAACGAGCTGATTTGCAGGAATTACCCCTGATTGCCTAAATAATTGCTTGCCTTTTTTAAACATCATAATTGTAGGTACACCTTGAATTCTCCATTGTTGAGCAATGGATTGATTCTTATCCACGTCTATTTTTAATATTCTAACATTATCACCCAATTGCTTTGATACATCCTTTAATATTGGCCCCATCATTTTGCATGGTTGACACCATTCAGCACTAAAATCTAAAAGCACTGGTTTATCTCCGTTAATTATTTCATTAAATTTACTCATAATAATAACTAGTTTTGTTTACTTGAAATTCAATTCCCTAAAAAACATACCATTATTATTATTCTGACATTTTTTCATACTTTTCTCTAATATCCAAATAGACCTGATTATTAAGATTGAAATAAATAGTATCAATGCTTTTAACTTGCAACACTCCAGGAGAACTTCCCGTAATAAAACAAGAATCATAATTATCAATATTAGTATAAATTACATTACTAAAAACAATTTCAATTTTCATATTTCGTGCAATTTCTATTACTTTCTGCCTAGTAATACCTGATAAAACTGATTCGTCTTTGGCTGTAAATAATACCTCATTCTTGATAAAGAAAATATTAGACCGACTTCCTTCTGTAATTTCACCATTACTATTCACGAGAACAGTTTCGTAAATATTATTTGCATCAATCAGGGCATTTGCTTTTCCTCTAATATTCCAATCTGAAATTTTGGCTGTAGGATTCTTTCTTATACTCCTCTGAGTAATTAAGTCTACTCCTTTTTCAACCTGCTTAACAGAAGGATATCTATGTGGGATAAAGTATAAATAAACAGAAGTAGTACTATTCTCAGGACTAATTAATAATTTCAGGTTACCTTCAATAATATAATTTACAGAGATTATATCTTCAATATATTTCTTAATATTTGAAATCTCTAATTGATTAGATGAATTAAGTAAAATTGATTGTTTCAATCTCTGCAAATGCTCATCAATAAATAATGGTAAAGAATTTTTAATTCTTAAAACCTCATAAGCTAAACCTGATTTTGATGCCAATTCAACAGGGAAGTTAATTATGGGAATTAGCTCTCCATTTCTCGAATAGTATTTTACATCATCTCTGTATTTCATAATAATTCCTTTAACCAAATATAGCCTGATAATCAGGCTATATTCAATAATATTATATACTCTAAACCTATTCGTCTAAAGCTTC
>Ga0256827_10000187_pt1 | contig 35687 bp, 32 predicted proteins | sample CV84metaG_FD_185977 | JGI IMG/M metagenome (GOLD analysis project Ga0256827, IMG submission 185977) | Hydrothermal vent microbial communities from East Pacific Rise, Pacific Ocean - CV84 | ecosystem: Environmental > Aquatic > Marine > Hydrothermal vents | place: Pacific Ocean: East Pacific Rise... | reverse complement strand
AAAGTTTTGTGGCCATTGCCAAACTAATAATTCACTTGATGGATTTTCCCATCTAATTATGTCAACAGTTTGGTCTTTAAATATATCAAATAATCACATATTATATTTTTTATTAATAATTATAATGTAGAGATGTAGCAATGCTACATCTTTACTGTTTTATATTTTTATTTTATTGCAGCAGCAATAATTATTGCAATAGCAATAAAAAATCCAGCAAACATTGTTCAAAGAGCAATATTTTCATCTTCAATTAATTCTTTTTTCAAAGAGAATGTAGTTATCTTTTCAATTATTATGTAACATAACACCATAACAATTATACCAAAAAATACATAAATTGCACTTTCTCATAATTCAGTTAAAATTTTTGTAATATCCATTTTATTTTTTAATTAATAATATAAAATTCACAATACAAAGAAAAAAGACTACAATACTGTAGAGATGTAGCATTGCTACATCTCTACAGTTTTTCTCTGCAATTTTAAATTTTATTTTCCACCATAACTACCTCATCCATAACTAGAACTTGAAGAATAGTTTGTACAATTTCAAGAACAGGTATCCCATTTTTTAATTATATAATCTGGTTTTTTTAGACTCATAGTTTTTAAATCTATTTGTTTTGAAATTGGTGTATATTCAGAAGTATATGCCAAAGTAAATCAAACACCTGCATATATTACCATTGCTCATATTATCCATTTTATCATAATTTTATTTTAATTTATATAAATCTCAGTCAAACATTTTTTTTATTTCATTATCTTCTTGTAAGATATTTATCTTTTTTATTATTTCTTTATCTTCATCTGTTTTTACTGAAAACTTTAATCAAGTATTTTTTTGATAATATGTTCTAGTTCCACCATAATCATAATGGCTTGAACTAATTGTTTTGCCATGCATTACAGAAGTATCTGTAAAATTTAATTCTGCTTTTTCTACTTTATTTAATTCTGCTAGATTTATTTTTTGTTTATTTTCTAATACTGAATTAAATATAGGTTGAAATATAAGAAAAGAAAATATTGGTAATCAAATTAAAACTAAAAAAGCTTTGTTATATTTTTCAGAGATTTTATCTTTAAATATATAATAAACAATTCAAATTACAATTATTCCAATTCATCAAAATATATATTCTATTGGAATTAATGAAATAAAATTGATTCCAAATATAAAAATAAAGATTCACCATCAAATAATACCTCAAGAAAGTCATTTATTTTTATTTCAAAAATTTGAAACTTTATTATATTCTTTTCAAAAAAGTTTAGCTGCTTGATTTCAAGATAACTCTTTAGTCTTATAAAAACCGGCCTCAGTTTGTCATCAACTACTTTCTTTTTCTATAATTATATTTCAAAAATCAAAAATTTCAACTTGTTCTCAAACTACTGTATTTTTTGCATTTTCTCAATAAACTGAAACTACTTTTACTTTATCTATTTCTTTTGCATATAAATTTTGTCAGTCAATTTCAGCTCTTTTTCTTATATAATCAATTTTTCAAATTTGTTTTGGAATATATTTTTCAGATAATTCAAATTCATTTGTCCATATTCAATCATCACTACTTGATCATTCACTAAAATATTTATATTCATTATTTTCTCATAATAATAACCATTCCAAATATTTTGTTCATTCAGAATAATTACCTTCATACCAAAATCATTTATACTGAACATATCAAGTTGCTCTATATTTTTTTCATTCAACAGTAGCAATATCTCATATTTTTAAACCTAATATAGAATTTGCTTTTCTTTTTTGCAAAACAAATTGTGTATGACAATAAGGACATTTTAATTCTAGATTATTATAATTTTTTAATTTTATTTCTGACCTTTGTTTTTCAGTTAAACCTGAAAAAGGAATTTTAGCTAAACAATGAGGACATTTCAAAGATTTTCATTTTACTCTAGCTGTTTTATCAAATCATCATTTATTATTAACTTTAGATACTAATAAAAGTACATACTTTTTTGCATATACATTATTAGAATCTATTTCAAGAATACTATTATTTAATTTATTAGCTTCATCATATTTTCATTCTAAGTATAATAAATATACATTTTTTAATTCTTTTTTTATATCCATTTTATTTTTTAATTTTATATATTATTATAATATCATATAAAATACTAATTGCAAAAAAAATATTCTACTTGGCATCTCTCCAATTATTAGCAATTTGGTTATCTACTTTTAGAATAACTCATTTAGAATTAAATATATTTTCCATAATTCTTGTAATATCTTTTTTTAATATATCTTCATCTCAAGGAAAGACATCAAAAATTAATTCATCATGAACCTGCATAATCATTTTTGATTTTAATTTTTTATCTTTCAAAAAGTTATATACCTCAATCATTGCAATTTTGATAATATCTGCACTAGTTCACTGTACTGGCATATTTATAGCTTCCCTTTCTGCAGTTTTTTTAACCATTTTGTTTCTATCTGTAATTCATTTTATATATCTTCTTCTTCAAAATATCGTTTCAACATATCAATTTTTTTCACAGTTAATAATAGTTTCATCTAAAAACTCTCTTACTTTTGGATAAGAAGCAAAAAATTTATTTATATATATATTAGCTTCAGATACTGAAATGTTTATCATTTTAGAAAGACCAAAACCTGATATTCAATAAACTACTCCAAAATTTACAGCTTTTGCAATCCTTCTATCTGTAGTTCAAATAAGTTCAGCAGTTTTTTGATGAATATCGAATCAGTGTTTAAATGCATTTATAAGATTTTCATCTCCACTCATTATAGCAAGCAGCCTTAATTCTACTTGAGAATAATCAAAACTCATAATATTTCATCCTTCAAATCTTGAAACAAATGCTGATCTTATTTCTCAAGCAATTCATTTTCAAGTTGGTATATTTTGCAGATTTGGATTAGTTGAAGAAAGTCTTCAAGTTGCAGTTACTGCTTGATTATAATTTGTATGAATTAAGTCATTTTCATCAAGTAAATCGATTAATCAATTAATATAAGTTGAATTTAGCTTTGAATAATGTCTGTAATCAATTATTTTTTGAGCAATTGGAAATTCTAAAGCCAAAGAATCTAAAACTTCAACAGAAACACTCCATCAAGTTTTAGTTTTTTTTCATCTAGGAAGCTCTAATTTATTAAAAAGTATTTCTCAAACTTGTTTTGGAGAATTTATATTAAACTCTTCTCAAACTTCTTCATATATTAAATTACTTGTTTTTATTATTTCATTTTCCAAAATAGTTCAAATTTCTTTCAATCTATCTCTATCAACTTTTACTCAGTCAATTTCAATTTTTTTAATAACTTTTATTAATGGTATATCAATATCAACTAAGATTTTATTATCTAAAAGATTTAATTTATTTTGTTCTTCATAAATTTTATAGCTAATATAAACATCTTCCCCTGAATACTTTGCTGCTATATCTAAATCAACATCAGAAAAATCATTTAATTTCTGTTTTTTAACTAAATCATCAAAACTAATCATCTCATAATTTAATTTTCTTTCAGCTATTTTATCCAAAGTTAATCACCTTATTCAAGGATTTTGTAAATATTCTCAAAGCAATGTATCATAAATTTTAGACATATTTTTTTTTATATTAATTACAGAAATGTTAAATTAAAATTACTTTATCAAAATCATTATAACATATATAATATTTAAAACTAGTTTATATTTAAAGATTTTTTAATATATATTAAAACTTCTAATTATTGACTTTACTATTTTTATATATAATATAAAAATATACTTTTAAAAAATAAGTTAAAAACATGAAAAAAAATTCAAATGAAAATTCTTTATATAATCTAATAGAACAAAAAGAAAATGAAACAGAAAATAAAGAGCTAATTCAAGAAATCAAAAATGAAATTAAAAATCTTCAATGATTACAAGACAATATATCTGCTTTTATATCAATTTTAAATGAAAAAAGAAATTTTAAATTTATAGATTTAAACAAAGATGTAATCTTAGAATTACATCAAAAAATATTGATATGACTTAATGCAAATAGTAAAACATTAAACAAATTAGCTGAAGCAAATCTAGAATTAAATTATTTTTTTAAAATACTTAAATCCTTTACAAAAAAATCTAATTTATTAAATCTATCTCTTTTTGAATTAAATATATTAAGGTGATTTGATGAATTTTCTGATCTAGAAAAAGCATTTTATATATACTTATATGAGAAAGATACTAATATATTTAAAAATTGAGCTAAAATGTTTTATAAAACTTTGAAATCTGAACTTTTTAATATAATTCAAAATATAATAGATCCTTTAGTAGAAGAATATAAAAATTTAAATCCTGATATAAAATATACTTTATCTGATTTAATATCAGAAAATACAAAAAATAATAGTGAAAATATATTAGAGTGAATTGAATTAAAAAGTGAAAATTTAATAGAAATACCATATAATAATTATTCTGAATATTTTCAAGAAATATTTGATTCTTTAAATAATAATAAAGATGAAAATATAGTAAGTGTATTATATTATAGAAATTTAACAAACAAACTAGAAGATTTATTTGATTATGTTTCTATGAATGAATTAGAAATAAAAAAACAAGAAAACTGAGATTTAATTTATAATTTTATTATTTGAATTTCAGAAGATTCATTCAAAAAGAATTTTTCTGATCATATAGAAAAATATAAATTAAATAGTATAGGTTTAGTTAGTTTAACTAAACATTTTTCAGATATTTATGAAAATATAAATAAAAATTAAATCTAAATATATAACTAAATAATAATATTGATTTATTATTTTTTAAAATAATTTACAAAAAAAATCTAGTAATTAAAATTATCTAGATTTTTTTGTAAATATTAACTTATAAAATATTACTATCTGTTAATTGATGAATTAAAATACTATCTTCCCACTCTTTTAGACTCAAAAAAGTAGAAACATTTAGTCCTAATCCTGCACTAATAAAGATAGATTGTTCAGCCACTAATCAAACACGTTTTTTAATATTTTTTTCTAAAACTTTAATAATATCTAAATAATATTCATAAGTTTTTAGCAATATCATATAAGGATTTTTTTCACATACTTCAGATAGGTCTTCATAATTTTTCTTATCCTCTAAATCTTTATTAAGATTGTTAAAATCATGAGGTTTATTATCTAATATATTATGAGCATTTGTTTTAAAGTAATCTTTATAGTTATCACTTGTTTTTATTTTTAATGAAATTATATTACTTTCCATTATATCTTTCAAGATTTTTAAATTCAATAAATATGATTCTATTAATTCTTTAATTTCATTATCAAATTTTTTATCATTAATTCATTTAGCTCAATTAAAATTATTTAAATAAAATTCTAAATCAGGCTTTAACATAGTATTTTCATGATCATCTTCATCATATATAGGATTATTTTTTTCATTATTAGAAAAAATCATACTCCTCATTTCAAATTCACTTTCAAATAATGTATCTAGTATTTTTTCAATACTTTCTATATTATTTAAAGATAATATTTTTTCATTTATTATTTCAAATTCTGTTTTCATCTTATTTACTTATAATTAAACTAATAATATATTATTATCATAAAAAACAAAAAAATACTAATAAATTAGTATTTTTTTTGTTTAAATTATTTTATAATACAACATTATCTAATCTATCATATTCAAAAATTTCATTTTTGTTGAAAAATCTTTCAAGTTCTTCATTTGCAGTTTCAACTGAATCTGAAGCATGCATAATATTTCCATCAATAGAAAGTGCAAAATCACCTCTAATAGTCCCTGGAAGAGCTTCTACTGGATTTGTAGCACCTGACATTGTTCTAATAGTTTTTACTGAATTTGCTCATCTAACTGCCATAGCAACAATTGGAGAAGATTTCATGTATTTAACTATTGCTGGAAAAAATGGTTTATCAGAAAGGAATCCATAATGTTCATTAATTAGAGCATCATCTAATTGAAGCATTTTCATACCTAAAATAGTAAGGCCTTTTCTTTCGAATCTACCAATAACTTCCCCCATAAGGTTTCTTTGTACACAATCTGGTTTTAATAATACTAGTGTAGTTTCCATAATTTTTTAATTATTTAAATAAATATAATTAGAAAATATTATATTTATTTTTAAAGAAATGCAAGAAAAAAAATAATAACTAAGCTACAGCTCTAAATATATGATTTCATACTGTTGCAACTTTAATAAGTTTTCAAGATTTTTCAGCTCTTTCTTGCCAAGTATTACTATTTTGTTCAATTCTCTTATTTTGAAAGAAAGTAGCATTTTTAATCGGATTAGATACTGTCCCTGCTAACACTTCTTTAACTAGTTTTATATCAGAGGAAGTAATTTGCTTTTTCATTTTACTTAATCTTCAATCATCTACAGGACTAAATTCAGCTTTTCAACTTCTAGTTTTTTTATATAAAACCTGTTTAAGTGTTTTATTTCAAGAAGTCATTCTATTTTTAATAACATAAGCTACTGCTCTTTGTCATTTATTTCATTCACCTAAAGACTCTGCTCTTACCATTGCAGCAAAATCTTTTATATCATTAGAATTTTTAACTTCAATATCAGTTGAAAGTGTATTTTTAGTCTTTATCTTAGATTTATCTTGTTTATTACCCTGTTTATCATATTGTTTTATCTGTTCACCAATACGTTCTTTTTCTGATTCTGGAACACTTAATATTTTATCAATTCTAAATTTCATATGAATAATATCATCATCAAAACTTGTTGTGAAATTCAATGTCAATTCTTTTTGTAATGATTTTAGGTGTTCTTTACTAATATTAATTGCCATAATAACATCATCATTATTATTTAGAAATCAGTCCAAATATTTTACTTCTTTATTATTTAATCAATGTTTTAAAATACCATCCATTTTTCAATCTAATGTTTCTATTGTATTTGTTCAAAAATTTTCATTCATTCCAGCCATAATATTTTATTTATATTTAAAAGTATATTATGACAATATCATATTTTTAAAAAAAATGCAAATATTTGTGTTTTTAATTAAAATAATTAACTTAATCTAATTATTTTTTACTTATTATGCATTATTTTTATAAAAAATTTGTTCAATTATCTTTTTTATGATAAACTTTATTTAAATTATAAAAAAATTTATTTAAAGATATAATTTAAAAAATAAAAAATTATGGAATTTTGAACAATATGAAATATAGTTAAAAACAGCTTTGATAATAGTATAGATATTAACATTTTAAATAATAAATTAGAAAAATTAGAAAATGAGTTAGCCAGAACAAAAGAAAAATTAGAAAATGTAAATAAAAAATATACACTCATAAATAATAATAATATTTTAGATACTATTTATAATATTGATTGAAAGTATATTACCTATAAATATATAAAAAAAATAAAAAAAAATATTGAATATAAAATTATTACAATTAAAAATTCAATAATTAATTTAAAAGATTTAAAATGAGATATTGAATATTGAAATAATCAAATAATCAACAATATAACTCCTACATTTTTAAATAATTTTAGGATTTTACAAGATCCTAAAAATAATATATCTTTTTCTACAATTAATCATACAAAAGAAAAAACTTTTAAAATTGATTGAGAAAAATTTAAAATTAGTTGATATATTCAATTAATAACAAAAAATAATAATAAACCTATAAATATAGTTATATTAGACTGAAAAATTTACAAAATTAATTTAGAAAAAGATACTTTACAAAAAACTGATAAAATTAAGTTTAATGATTGAGATTGAAATCATTTAGATTTTACTATGGAATGAAATTGAAAAAATAACTCAGACTGAAAAGAAACCGAAGAAGAAAAAAATGAAATTATTAAAAAAACTGAGACAGATATGAATATTTCACCAAATAAAATAGATATACAAAATAATGATAATTTAATTAATGATAAAATTATAAAAATAAAATATAATAATGATGAAGATCTTTTAAAAGAAATAAAACTTACACTTAAATTATCAGATCAAAATTTAAAAGAACAATCTATAAAAAATTTAATAATATCAGCATATTATTTATTAACTGATTATGAATTACTAAAAAAAATAAATAACATTACTGATTGAGTATATTTAGAAGAAATAATTCAAATAGCTTTAACTGATAATATTTTATATAAAAATAAAGATAAAGATAATTATTTGAAAAAATTATTATTAGAAAACAAGGACAAAATCAATATAAATAAAGTTTTAGATATTTCAAATTCCCTAAATATTGATTGATATGATTCTTGAATAAGTTCTAGTAATTTTCAGTACAATCATTTAGTAAAAATTTTTAGTGAAGAAATTCAAGAAGAAATCAGAGATTATCAAATACAAAATAATTTAAATTAAGGCTAAGCTAAGTCTAATAACAGAATAATACTACTTGTTAATAGCCTTTTTTTTAGAGATTTAAATAAATTAAAAAAAAGTATTTAATTAGAATTAGTTCAAAAAAATAAATTAGTTCAAACTTGCTAATTATTTTTTTTTGTATAAAATATTTTTTGGCTAGTTTGGAACTAGTTGAGTTTAATATTAAAAAAATAAAGAAATGACTACAAAGAAAAAATTGGAATTATTGATGCCTGCTGGGGATTTTGAAAAGTTGAAGTTTGCTTATGCTTATGGGGCTGATGCAACTTATGTTGGGGTGCCAATGTTTAGTTTGAGAGCTAGGACAAATGCTTTTACTATGGAAACTATAAAAGAGGCTGTTGAGTATGCTCATAATTTGGGTAAAAAAATATATTTTACTGCAAATATTTATGCTCATAATATGAAAATAAAACCATTTCTTGCTCATTTTAGAAAAATGGTAGAAATGAAGCCAGATGCTTTTATTATGGCTGATCCTGGTTTAATTCATTTAGTTAGAAAAGAATTTCCAGATGTTGAAATTCATTTATCTGTTCAGGCAAATAATACAAATTGGGCTCAAGCTGAATTTTGGGCAACTTTGGGGATAAAAAGAATTATATTAAGTAGAGAAATTTCTTTAAGAGAAATGAAAGAAATACATGAGCATGTGCCAGAAATGGAATTTGAAGCTTTTGTACATTGAGCAATTTGTATGGCTTATTCTGGTAGATGTTTAATCTCAAATTATCTATCAAATAGAGATCCAAATCAAGGAACTTGTAGTCACTCATGTAGATGGGAATACAAGATGTTTAAAGATGATAGAAGTGAAGCAGAGGCTGAAACTGTAACTGGAAGACCAGAAGATTATCAAGATTTAGATGGAACTTTCTATCTTGAAGAAAAAGAAAGACCAGGTGAATTAATGGAATATGATGAAGATGAATATGGAACATATTTAATGAATTCAAGAGATTTATGTGCTATTGATTATTTGGAAGAATTAACAGATGCAGGGATAATTTCATTTAAAGTTGAATGAAGAAATAAAACTGTAAATTATATTGCATCAGTTGGTTTGGCTTATAGAGAAGCATTAAATGCAGTTGAAAAATGAGAAAAATATGATTCTATGAAATTAAGTTGAGAATTATTTTGAATAGCAAATAGAGGTTATATTCCTGGATTTTTGGCAGGTAATCCAAACTCAAATGCTCAATTTTATGAAAGAAATTGAAGTTACGGGACAAAAGCATTTCTTTGAATACTTAGAGATTATGATACTGAAAATAAAATGATTAGAGTTGAAGTTAAAAATAAATTTGAAGTTTGAGATTCTATTGAACTAGTTTCACCATCATGAATTAAAGAATTAAAAATAGAAAAAATTTACAAATCAACTTTAAACCATTGAACAGCTAAAAAAACTACAACTTTTACAGAATATAAATACAGTTTCAATATAAATCAAGTTGAAGAAGTAAATTCAGCACATTGAGGTTGATATGAAGTTTGGATAAATATGGATGAAAAACCAGAGGATTTTTCTTTAATTAGAAAAGAATTACCAATTACAATTGATACAAATAAATTAGGTGACTTTATGAAAGATAAAATAAAAAAATAGCAGAAATAATCTGCTATTTGAAAAAGTAAAATCTTTTTAAGATTTTACTTTTTTCATCCTAATTCTATCTTTTTAGAATTTATACATATATATTCTTTAACAATATTTATAACATCAGACATAGTCATTGTATCATCTAATGAAAAATCATAACAATAATCATTTGGTCTCATTAAAGTTCATTTATCACATCTAATCATTCAATAAGTACTACCATTTGGTTCTCATTTTAAACAAGATGAGCAAGAATAAGGTACTTCTTCATTACTTTTTCAATGAACTAATCATAAACTTTCCATATTTTTTTATTTAAAAATTAATATAATAAAAATATAACTTTTAAATTACAAAAGTCAAATATTAATACTTACAAAAGTCAAATATTAATACTTACAAAATAATTATTTAGTTATATTTTTTGCTTTATTATTAACATTTTATATAATAACTAAAATTTATATATTAAAATAATATTGTTATGGAAATAGTAGAGAATAAAGAGAAATCTTGATTTGTACAATTTTTGGAAAGCTTAAGAAATTATTTGTATTTATTTGCATGAATAATTTATTTTTGATTTTATTTTTCATCATATTATGAAAATATTTCAAAATATATAATTGAAAATATATTTTATTGATCAGTTTTACTTCAATATTCAAATGCTGTAATGGCATTTTTTACAGTATTATGAATAATTTGAGTACTTAATAGAATATTAAAAAAAACTCTTGTAAATTTATCAAGTAAAACAAAAAATAATATAGATGATGTATTTGTAGATTATCTAATTAGATTTATAAAAATAAATAAATATTTTTTAGCTATATATGTATTTTTTAGATTCTTAACTCTTCCTGAAAATTATTTATTATATATAAATAAAGGATTTTACATAATAGTTCTTGTATTTTTCATATATTATTTAACAAAATTTTTAAATATTACTTTTGAAACAATATTAATAAAAAAAACAAGGTTCAAATCACTTAATAAAAATCTACTTAGCTTTATAAAAAAAATAGTAATAATAGCTACTTGGATTATTTGAGTAATAACTATACTTTGAAATCTTGGTTATAATATAACAGCACTTATAACTTGAGCTTGAATTGGTTGATTAGCAATAGCTTTAGCTGCACAAAAAACACTTAGTAATGTATTTTGAGCAATAACAGTATTATTAACTAAACCTTTTGAAATTGGTGATTTTATAAGAATTGATTGACAAACTGGTACAATAAAAGAAATGTGATTGTCTCATCTTACAATGGTTGATAAACAATGATTTTACGTACTTATACCAAATGAAAAACTAATATCAAATAATATAGAAAATTTAACAAAAAGAGAAACAAGAAGAACAGATTTTTCTATTGGAATTATTTATGATACTACACTTAAACAGACAAAAAAAGCTGTAGAAATAATTGAAAACATATTAGAACAATATAATAAAAATAAGTCTATTGATTGATATAGAGTTAATTTTGATAATTTTTGAGATTTTTCATTAAATATAAATTCAACTTATTTTTCTCTATTAAATGATAATTATTTTGAATATGTTAAACAAAAAGAAGAAATAAATTTAAAAATAAAAGAAGCTTTTGAAAAAGAAAACATTGAAATGGCATTCCCTACACAAGAGATTATAATAAAAAAATAAACTTTATATTAATACTCTACTAATTAAAGTCTAAATAATTGTTATTTTAGATTATTAAGAAAAAGAATAATAAAATTAATTTTATTATTCTTTTTCTTCTTCTGATTTTTTTCCTTTAAATCATTTTTCAATATTTACCAGAATCCGTTTTATAAAATTATATAATATAATAAAAATAAAATAAAATACTCTATAAAACAGTATAGCAAATAGTAGCCAAAATATTTCTTTTATATGCTCATGAATAAATGTAAAAACAACAGAATTTCATATTAAATCACTTAAGTCATTATCAATAAAATTTCTTATTAAATCATTAAAAAACCAATCAACATAATTATTTTGTTCCATAAAATCTTTACCATATACTCCTAAAAATACACCTGAAATAAAACCTAAATAAAAAAACAGCATCTTAAAATATCTCATTGTCACATAAAACAATAAAATTAAAAATAATATAAAACCTATTATTATATAATCTGCATCAATAAGCTGTATATTACTAAGTCATATACTTTCAAGTAAATTAAATTCCATATAGATTTTAAATTATTTTTTTCAATAACAAATAACATATTCTTCGAAACTTCTATCTCTACAAGCTTTTGGCTTATATTCAGTAAATTTTGTAAAATCTCTTTTAATAACCTGAACTAAATCATTGAAATCTTCTCATTTAAAAACTTTAAGAAGTAAATTTCATCATTTTTTTAAAAAATGATTAGAAAATTCAACAATTGCAATATTTAATTCTATAGATGCATATTGATCAACATCTTTTCTACCTGTTGTATTTGGTCAAATATCACTTGTAATTAAGTCAAATCTTTTACCTTCTCCTATAAACTCTTCAACTTTTGGTCTTAAGGTATCAAAATCAAAAATAGAATGAACGATAGTATTTATATTAGTTTGAGAATATTTATCAATTGACTTTAAATCAATTCATACTATTTGTCCTGAATCTTTTATAATTTTTTTTATAAATTGTATAAAACTTCACGGAGCTGCTCAAACATCACAAATATCCATTCCAGATTTAATAAGTTCAAATTTATCTTGCAATTCAATTAATTTATAAACACTTCTAGCTCTATATCATTCTACTTTTGCTTTTTTAAAATAAATATCATGCATTTGATAAGGTGCTGGTTTTTTATTTTTTAATGTTTTTGTAGTATAAACTGTTGTATCTTTTCTTTTTTCAGATGTATCACCTCTTCTAGTAAAAGATTTTAATTCAAATTTTCCCATATTTTAATTTGTGTTTATTAAAGTTTTATATTATAATTCCATTATATTTTAAAATACTAAAACTGCAAGAAAAATGTTATTAAAAGAAGCTTTAAAAATGCATAAAAACACAAAATGAAAAATAGATATATTAGAAACTCTATGAATAGAAATAAAAAACAACTATTTAGATAACAATTTTTATAAACAAAAAATTAAAGATTTACCAAAATGAAAATATTTTATATCAGACTTAGATTGAACCTTTTTTAGATGAACACTAATAAAAGAGGCATTTTCTTTGTTTGCAAAATATCTTAGAGATCAGGATATATCAAATATGGATTTAGAAAAATACAAAGAATTTTTAGATGATTTTAAATTATTTAAATCTATTGAAAAAGATGCATATAATAAAACAATAGATTATAATAACTATTTAAATTCATGATTATTTATTATTTACAAATATCAAAAATTAATAAATTGGGATAACTATTTAGAAAAACTTAAAAAACATTTTTATAAAAAACAAAAAGTAAATCCATTCAGGTTTTCAATTGCAAAAATGTCAGAAATTTTAAAAAACTGAAATAACTTTTTATTTATTTCTTGAGCCTCTAGCTTTGTATTTGAGATATATATAGATTTATTAAAATCTTATATATGAAAAAATATTTGAGAAAAATATATTAATCAAATACATTGAATATCTAGTTATGCAGATTTCGAAAATAAAGATGTATATAATATGTGGAATATGGAATGAAAGTTTCATTTTATCACAGAACTTAAAAAACAAGATTTTTTGACTGGAATAATCTGATGAATGTGAGACACTTCATCAGATTATTGAATAGCAAATCATCTACCAGATTCAACAGATTTCTACTTCATGAATCCAGCATATACTGCAATTTCAGAATTTGAAAAACTTGCCAACAAAAAAGTAAACTTTCATTTTATAACTGAAAGAAAAGATATTATTTTTGAATATGATATTGAAAGTATTAAAATTTTGAATTAAATTTTAAACAAAAAAAAAGAACCAGACTGCCCTTCCTCCTAAGAGGGCTTTTTTAGTCTGATTCTTTATCCGTGTCCTCCTCCTCTATTTCCACATTTATATCTTGAAATAGTTCCATCATCATTATATTCAATGAAATCAGAACTCCCCATTTTACAAGAAATATCCTCATTATTTCTATCACTAGAAATAAAACCTAAATATGTAGCAATTAAATTAATAATTGTTTTCATTTTTAACACCCTTTCCCTAATTTTTAGATATTAGGATCTTTTTTTTATATTTGCTAAACTATATTATAAATAAATATTATTTTATCAAATCTTATGGATTATCTGTTCAGCCTTTACTCCAGGGATTACACCTAAGAACTCTCCAAAATCCTTTTATCCAGCCAATAAAAAATCATTTTTTCTGGATAGAAAGTTTTGTATATTCAGAACAAGTTGGAATATATTTACAATATCCTGCTGGATATTTTGATTTTCACCAAGCTGAATAATCAGGACTTATAGTATCCTGATATATTTCAATTAGTTTTATGGATTTTTTTTGGCAATATTGACACATAAATAAGGTATTAAATAATAATTATCCCCTCTTTGAATTTCTCCCCTTAAGCCTAAGGGAAAGGATTCAGGATTGGGATAATTTTATTATTAATTCCTTTAAATCTTAAAAATAATATCTCATTAATCAATTATCCCATCTCTGTCCTAAAGGATACATCTTCGAATAATTTTCTTCCATTAAGCTTAAGAACATTAAGGAGAATAATAATTATCCCATCTCTGAATCTCTTCCCTTAAACCTAAGGGAAGAGGGCTGCAATTTTCTTTATTGAATTATTTATATTTTCTTTTATTTCTTGATTTGTAAGTCTTAATATTTTAAATCATTTTTGTTTTAATAATATTTCTTTTTCTAAATCTAATTCTGAAACTTCTTTTAAATTATGCACACTTCAATCTATTTCTATAATTGTTTTTAACTCTATACATATAAAATCTGGAATTATGTATCTATCTAATCCTGAATCTTCTGTATATAAATATAATGGTTTTTGTCTTTCAAACTTATATCATAATTTTTTATTTCTTATTCTATCCCAAATTAACTTTTCTGATTCTGTCATATTTTTTCTTAAATCTCTTGCTGCTATTTTTATTATTTCAGGAATATATGGATTATACATAATATTTTATTCAAAAAAATAAGAATTTGTAGCCCCTTTCCCTTAGACTTAAGGGAAAGGATTCAGGATTGGGATAATTTTATTATTAATTACTTTAAATATTAAAAATAATGTATTACTAACAATTATCCCCTCTTTGCCCTAAAGGATACATCTTCGAATAATTTTCTCCCCTTAAGCCTAAAAACATTAAGGAGAATAATCAATTATCCCCTCTTTGAATTTCTCCCCTTAAGTCTAAGGGAAGAAGGAACATAATTAATTCTTTTTTCTTATATTTAGAATTTGTAGCCCCTTTCCCTTAGACTTAAGGGAAAGGATTCAGGATTGGGATAATTATTAGTGGAATTCTTTATTCAATATTGTAATAATTACCAATAAAATTCCTTAGTCCTAATCAATATAAACTTCTCTTGGTTTACTTCAATTACTTGGTCAAACTACACCTAAATCCTCAAGAATATCAAGAACTTTTGCAGCTCTAGCATATCATAATCCTAATTTTCTTTGAATAAGTGAAGTACTTCACTTTTTAGATTCTTTAACTATTTCTATTGCTTTTTCAATTATTTCAGCAGATTCATCCTGATCTCAATTATATCATTCCATAATACTTCAAGCATTTTTCACCTCTCAATCTACTATAGTATTATCTTGCATATTTTTAAGCATATCTGGATCAACTGTAAGTTTAAGCTTATTAATAACAGACTCAACTTCATGTGTTTCAACCAAAACTCATTGAACTCTCTCTGGATCCATTGCTCAAGTTGGGTAATAAAGCATATCTCATCTACCTAGTAAATCTTCTGCTCATTTTTTTCATAATACAGTTTGGCTATCTATTTGACTAGCTACGGTAAAAGCTATTCTTGAAGGTATATTTGCTTTAATTAATCATGTAATAACATCAACAGAAGGTCTTTGAGTTGCAACTATTAAATGCATTCAAACAGCTCTTGCCATTTGTGCAATTCTTGAAATAGATTGTTCAACTTCTTTCTTATTACCACTCATCATAAGATCAGCTAATTCATCAACAACAATTACAATATATGGTAATCTTTCATCTTTAGATACTTTTTCATTATATTCTCAAAGATTTCTTGCTTTTTTTTGAACAGCTAAATCATACCTTCTAAGCATCTCAGCTACACACCATTTTAAGGAGTTAAGTGCCTTATCTGGATTAGTTATAACTGGTGTAAGTAAATGTGGAATACCATTATAAACTGATAATTCTACTCTTTTTGGATCAATCATTATAAATTTTAATTCTGTTGGAGAAAATTTATAAAGCATTGAAATAAGAAATCAATTCATTCAAACAGATTTACCAGAACCCGTTTGACCTGCAATCAATAAATGTGGCATTTTGGCTAAATCTCAAACTACTATATTACCTGAAACATCTTTTCATAAAGCCAATGGGATTTCAATTTTTCTATCTTTAAATTGTTTTGAATTTATAACTTCTTTTAATCAAACAGCCTGTCTTTTATCATTTGGAACCTCTATACCAACAACTCATAAACCTGGGATAGGAGCTTGTATCCTTATACTTTTTGCTTCCAAAGCAAGAGTTAAATCCTTTTTTAAATTAATAATTTTTTTAAGAGCAACTCAAGCTTTTGGTTTTAATCTATATTGAATAACTGTTGGTCCTACTTGAAATCACTGCATACTAACTTCAATTTTAAATTGCAATAATTTTTCTTGAATTTCTATTTCCTTTCTTCTTATTTCATTCTCATCAAAAATAATATTTCCTCCCCTTTCATCTAAAAGATTAACTTCTGGTAATTTCCAATTTCAAAATTCATCTTTAAATATTTTTACTTTATTATTTTTTATATCATCTGTTGAAACTGAATTTGGTTTAGCCGAAAACAAACTAGCAAAACCTGTCTTTTTTTCAATAGGAATTTTCTTAGTAGCATCAGTTATTTTTAATTGTTTAGGTTGTTTAGCTTTAGCTAAAGCTTCCTTTTCTTTTTTTAATTCTTCCATTAATTTATCAAGTTCATCTTGTTTTTTTAATGTTTTATTTAATTCTCTATCTTTTTTAAGATTTTTAGTTGTTTCTTTTACATCTAAAGCTATTTTTTTTGTATCTTTTGATATATTGTCTTTTATATTATTGAATCATTTTAATAAAAATTTAATAAAATTAATTGGAGAAAATTTAAATAAAATAATTAAAGATAGAATAAATAAAGTAAAAAATATAAAAAATACTCCTACATTTCAAAGGTATACTTCTAAATGAGTAAATAAATTAAAAATTGCATAATACTTATTTTCATTAAAAGTATTATAAAACAATCAGACTATAGTTGTAGTACTTGAATAATAAAAAAACAATCAAAAAAATCTATATAAATCTAAATTTACATCTTTCTCTTTAAATAAAAAAATAGAGAATAATATTAAAACAGGAGAAAAAATTAATTTATAATAATCTCCAAATAAATAAAATAATCAATTTTGTAAATATATACCTAAAAGTCATCAATTATTACTATCTGCTAATAAAGCCATTACTCCTAAAAACAATGCTACACTTGCAAAAATAATATTCTTAAGCTCAGGACTAATTTTTGTTCGTTTTTTTCTAACCACAATTAAAATAAAAAATAAGTATAATAAAATCTATATTTAGTATACTTATTTTTTGATTTTTTCAAGAATTATTTTTAAAACATTATAAAATTATTTAACTTTTAATGTTTTATTCAATAATATAGAATTATTATATGTATTAATAATTTGAATTTTTCAAGATTTTCAAATTATTTTATAATCAAATAACAATATTCAACCTATTGTATCTTTATATGTAAAATTTATTTCTTTTTTAAAATCTTCTGATTTACATGGCTTTGCATAAATACTTGAAAAATTACTCATTGATCCCTTTTTAATACAAATCATTGTATCAAAAGATCATTTAAGTTTATAATTTCAAGTATATTCTATATTTATTAATTTTCTTCAATTTTTATCTTTAAATATAGCCATTGATTTTTGAGTCCTTCATCTAAAAACACTAGTAGGTCAATAAAATATTGTAGAATTTAAATAAACTTTTTCATTATTAGCATACACTGTAATTGTATATGTTTTTAAAACTTCATCTTTAAATTTTATCTTAACAACCGTAGTTCATGCTTTTTTTCAAATCATTCTAATATTTCTTTCTCATGTAGAAAAACTATAAAACTTACTTGGAGATATATTTAATATAGTTGAATCATAATCAATAGTAATATTAAAAGGTAAAGTTCCTTTAAATGGTTTATTATTATATTTTTTAATTACTTTAATATCAATACTTGAATTATCTCCTATAAAAATATTAGATAGATTATTTTTAAGATTAATATCAATCTTATACCTCTTAACAAATTTTTGATATTCCTCTAAATCTTTTTCTTCTTTTGTTAATAATTTTTTATTAGTAATTACTTTTTCTATATTATCTACAGGATCTTTAAGATCATTTTTTTCATCTACAGACACAAGATAATAATTATGTTGTCATCATAATGCCAAAAAATTATCATAATCTTTTTTTACTGTAATTCTAGTAGTAGGTCAAAACCGTCCAGCTCAACGTGTTGCCCAGTTATAAACAATTCATTTATTAATCTGGTAATTATAAATAACATTTTTTATATCATTATAATTTCAAGTTAATGAACCATTATATAATTTTAAATCTCTTAATACCTGTTGAACTTCTTTTATATCTCTTTTAGGATATCAAATATAAACAGTCTTATTAAAAACACTTATATCTTTTGATAAGACTACAATATCTTTTTTAACTTCTTCTTTCTTAAATACTACAACATCAATCTTCTTTTCAATAATTTTATCTTCTTTTTTATTGTCAGCTTTCACATAATAATTACTAGTTCAACCTCCTGCTAAAAATAAATTATATTCTTTTTTCATTGTTGCCCTTGTCTTTGGTCAGAACCAACCTGCTCATGGACTAGACCAACTATAAACTAATTTATTTTTCCATTGATAATCATAAACAATATTTTTTATATCATTATAATTTCAAGTTAATCTTCAATTATATAATTTTAAATCTCTTAATACTTGTTGAACCTCTTTTATATCTTTACTTGAATATCATATATAAACAGTCTTATTAAAAGCACTTATATCTTTAGATAGATCTATTTTTGTATTCTTTTTTACCACTTTTATATTATCTTTTTTAATATTATAATCCTTAGCTGGAGTATAAACTTTTTCTATTTTTACAACATCTTTTTTTAAATTATTTAATATTTTTCATTGAGTTTCTATAAATAATAATGGATCCAATGTATTTTCTCTAAGATCATCAATACATACTCACTTTTCAGTTATTTCATAATAAGAATAAGGACAAGTAGTTCTACTATAATAATATGGATGATATGGAGTATCTAAGTCTATTTGAAAATGTAAATGATTTCAATAAGCATTTCAACTAGATCATATTTTTCATATAAGATCTCACTTTTTTACTTTTTTACCTTTTTTAACTAACATTTCTGATAAATGAGCATAATTAGAGAAAACTTTTTTTCATTCTATAAAATGCTCCACTGTAATAATTTTTCCCCAACCTAAAACAGTTTTTGAATTAATAATTCTACCATCAGCTATAGAATAAACTGGAGTTCCTCTAGATGATGCAATATCTGTACCTTGATGACCTCAAAATCAGACATCCCAAGCATACTTATAACTTGATCCCCATAAAACAGAGTAATATTTAGTATAATCATTATTACCTCAATTTAATTTAGAATATTTTGAATAATCTTTAGTATTCAAAATGGGCAAATTCGTTTTACAAGTATTTGTAAGATTTTTAAACTCTGTATTTTTACAATTTATTTTTGAAACTTCTTTTACTGGGTAATCTATTTTTTTTTCTCCAGCAAATAAAAATGTAACAATAAATATATTTAATATAATTAAAGGTAAAAATGCTAGAATTTTTCTCATTTTCTTTGTCATAATAAGTTTTATTCTAAAATAAATATTTTCAAAATCATTTTTTTTTATATAATTAAAGAAATACTTAAAATTTAGTTATTATAAAGTTTTTTTATTCTCTATTTTTAAAAAAAAAATAGATATTTTTAATAAAAAATAAACTTTAAAAAAACACTTTTTAAGCTCTCTTGATAAATTATAATATACTTTCAAATTTTTGTCAATTATTTATCATTTTTTATTTTACTTTTTATAAATTAAGCATATTTTTATGTATATATTTGAAATAGAAATCTTTTGAATTCATATTACACCTAGTTATTATTGATTAATGTATGCTATATGATTTATTATTTGATATTATATTATTAAATCTAGACTTAATAATAAATCTATAAATAAAAATGAACTTAAAGCTGAATTTTTAGATGATTTACTTATGTATATTGTTCTTTGAGTTATAGTATGATGAAGAATATGATACATAGTATTTTACAATCTTAATAACTATATAAATAATCCTATTGAAATATTAAAAGTTTGGGAATGATGAATGAGTTTTCACTGATGAGTATTATGAGTAATCATTGTAATGATTATTTTTTCAAAAAGATATAAATTAAACTTTTATAAATTAGCCGATCAAATAAGTTTAGTAGTACCTATATGACTTTGACTTTGAAGAGTGTGAAATTATTTAAATTGAGAATTGTTATGATATTCTTGATATACATGACTACTATCAGTTAATTGAAGATTCCCTTCTCCTTTAATAGAAATGTTTTTAGAATGAATAATTTTATTCATAATATTAAATTACATATATACAAAGAAAAAAGTTTTAAATCCATGAATTATTGCAAGTTTATTTATGATTTTATATTGAATATTTAGAGTATTCGTGGAAGCAATATTTAGAAAACCAGATGAACATATATGATATATATGGAATTATTTTACTTTATGAGAAATATATTCATTACCAATGATTATATTATGAACTTATTTTTATATAAAATTAAAAAAATAAAATGCCTATTTTCAATAAATTAACTGCTTCAAATATATTAATATTGATATCATTCATATTTACAATTATATGATATTTTTCACCTGGATTTATGTTTGAATGGTCTGTAAATAGTTTCTATTTTTACAAATGAGATTATTTACATTGGTTTATACAATTTTTCACAGGAACTTTTCTACATTGATGATTTTTACATTTTCTCATGAATGCAATATTCATTTATTATTTCTGAAATATACTTGAAATAATAATCTGAAAAAATAAATATATACTTTTTTTTATTCTATCCGTAATATTTAATTGAATATTACTTAGCTACTTTTCTGATAATTTCGATTATACAGTCTGAATAAGTTGATTTGCAATGAGTATTATAGCATATTATACTCTAAATTTAAAATCACTAAATAATCCTGAATATAAGTGATGAATAACAGCAATTATAATAAATATATGAATATGATTTCATCCTTGAATAAGCTTATACTGACATTTATTTTGAGTTATTTTTTGAATTATATTTTTCTATCTCTCGAATGATTTTACAAAAAAACAATTAATATGATTTTTTAAAAATATATTTAAAAATAATAAAACCACATTAAATTCTGAATATATGAAAAAAGATTAGAAAATATTTTCTAATCTTTTTTGTTCAATATTAAACCAACTTTTTCAAAAAAATGCATTTTTTTTGCTTTATTTTTAATAATATATTAATATATAATAAATAAAAATTAATATATAATAAATAAAAATTAATATATAATAAATAAAAATTAATATATAATTATGAACTTAAACAAATCTGAACAATTTGAATTATATAAACAACTCTTTGAAAAACAAGAAAATAGAAAAGTTGATTTAGTAAAAAATGAAAATAGAAAAGAATTAGCTCTTTTTATAAAAGAAAAAAGAGTAGAAATCAAAAAAATTATAAATTCTAATGAAAAAAATAATTTCAAACAAGAAGACTGAAAAATAAACTGGTTTGATTTAATAGCTAGTCAAAGAGAAGTTTTATGATTAGCTAAAAAAATATCATATAAACATTATAATATTTATCATCAATTAATAGATACTGGTTCACAAAATATAAATTTTGATGATTTTTTGAGGATGACTCAAAATTGTGATTTAAAAAAGTGAAAATGATGAGAAATTAGTGATAATCTGAATCATTTAGTTAACAATTGATGATGAAGTGATTTTCATTCAATTTCTGAAGTTATATCAAATGCAATTGATGCAACAAATCCAGAAAATGTAATTTGAAGATTTTGAAAATGATTTTTTCAAATTTTGAGATTTCTTGATGATACAGATACAACAATAGTTATTCATTCAAAAAAAGAAAGTTCAAAAGCACATAAAATTATTTTTGAAAATTCAAAAGAAACTTGAGATTTAAATGATGATTTAAATATTACAACTTCTTCTGAAAAAAAAGATAAAATCTGAACAACAGTAGAAGTACAAAAGAAATTAACACCAGAATTAAAAGAAGAAATAATTGAATATATAAAACAAAAATTCAAAACAAATAAAAATGTAAACTTAAAATTAAATTGAGAAAAGATAAATCATTTAGATGAATATGAATATATAAATTGAAAAAAATTAGTAAAACAAAATAAAGAAGTAGTAATAGAAATCACAGAAAATTGAATAAAAATTATTGATAATTGAGTTTGAATGGATAGTCAAGATTTATCTACAAAACTATTATTTCCAAATGATTCAAGTAAAAAAATAAAAAAACTAAAATGAAAAGAACTAAAAAATTGAATTAAAAAAGAAGCAAGTTTTTTCTATAAAAAATGAGAATTAAAAGAAAAAGAAGAATATTGAATTACTAAAACAGAAAAAACAGAAATAAATTTTATGATTTGATGAACAATTGTGGAAACTTTTGATGTTGATTCCTCAAGTGATATAAAAGAATTTGTAGTAGAATTTCCAAGTTTTACTTATTTAATGGAAAATAAAAATGAAATTTCTTTGACTGATGAAGTTATTGAAACTTTAGTAAAATTACTAGAAGATACCTCAAAATTAGAAAAAGATTGAGATAAAATTAAATTAATTGAATTAATATGAAAGATAATTAATCATCTAAAAAATAATTCAAGTTGAGAAACTTGAAATATAGATAGAGTTTTAAAAAAGAATTTCAAAAATATCAAAAAAGATTTAGAAACAGATTGAAAAAAAGTTTTATCTTCAGAATTAAAAGGAGTTATTTGAGAAAAAGAAAATATAATTTATGTTTCACAAGATTTAGAAAATTTGAATTTCAAAAATATTCCTTGAGTTAAAAAACTAAAAAATATAAATAATTCTACAAGACCATTTTATTCAACAGATTTTTGAAAAAATTCAAAATATTCATATTTAATAAATGAAAAATGAATTTTAGTAGATGAAAAAAAATTAAACAAACAAGAATTAATCCAAATTTTAAATATTGCAATTAATTTAAATGTTTGATATGAAATAAGTTCTAAAACAGTTTTTTACTGAGAAATTATAGACTGAAAATGAGTTTTATTAGAAAATTGAAAAAAAATTATTTCAGAAGAAAATAAAATAAATTCAAATTCAGAAAACAATAATTTAAATAATATTGCAGATTTAAATAAAAATTCAGATTTAGAAAATAGTAATTCAAATAATAAAAATTTAGAAAATAATAAAATCACAGAACAAGAAAAAATACAAGAAATATTAAATGAAAAAATATTAGATAAATATTTAGATTTAAAAGATGAATATAAAAAATTATCTGAAAATATAGAAAATAAATATAAAAAATTAATAAATTCAAAATTAAAAGAAAATGAAATTTTCAACAAAGAATGAGATTTTACAATAAATACTCTATTTTTCTTGTTATCAGAATTTTCTTTTGAAGATTTACTAGAATATACTAATAAAGAAAATTATTTAGAATACTTAGAAAATGTTTCAAATAAAGAACAAAATTCTATTTTAAAGTTTCAATATATTATAAAAAATAATACTGACAAATGGGAAAAATTAGATAAAATATTAGAATATTTACAAAATGATAAATCAAAAACATCAATTATTGAATTAATAGGAAATCTACCAAAAGATTCAAGTTTATTTGATAGTTATAATACTCTATTAAATTTAGATGAAAATAATAAAAATATAGATTTATATAGTTTATACAAAACAAATATCAAATTATTTATATGATATTTAGAAAAAGAAACTTGAAAAAAGGTACTTGATATTTCAGATGTTTTAGAAATAGATTGATGAATAATCTGAATAATAGAGTTAGATGATAAAAAATATTTATTTGAAAAAAAAGATTGATGAAAACTTAAAATAATTAAAAAAAAGACTAGTAAATGAGAAGAAATAAAAAAATTTACAGATATACAAGAAATAAACTGAATAATAGTTTGAACCCTTGAATTATTTGATTGAAGATATTATATGTTTGAAAGAAAAGATTGGTGAGAGATTGAAGTAATGAAAAAAACTAATGAATGAGAAGAAATAGAGTATATCTGGAGTATAATAAAGACAAATTTTTGAATAACTTGAAATATAGAATTATGAAAAGAAAATATTTCCTATTTATATGAAAAAGATTTTTTTTGAAATATGACAATTTTCAGAAAAACAAGTGAATGAGAAAAAATAGAAGATATTTCTGAAGTTACAAATATTGAATGATGAACAGCTTGAACCATATCTCTTTTATGAAATAATGACAATATATTTTTATTTGAAAAAAAAGATTGATGAGAGATAAAAGGGATTAAAAAAACTAATAAATGAGAAATTATAACAAGTATTTGAGATATAGTAAATATAAAATGAACAATTAATGGACATATACAATTAGAATGAGATGATAATTATTATTTATTTGAAAAAAAAAATTGATGAGATATTGAAGTAATTAAAACAACTAGTGATTTAAGAGTAATAACTTTTATATCAGATATTATTAAAATAGATTGATGAATATCTTGAAGGATACAATTAGAATGAGATGATAATTATTATTTATTTGAAAAAAAGAATTGATGAGATGTTGAAATTTGAAAAAGAGATATAAATGAAAATTATATTTCATATTATAATGAAATAGTAAACTGAACAATAACTTGACAGATACAATTAGTATGAGAAGAGAACTCATCTTCTTTTATAAAAGCATATAATCAAGAAATGTTTATTTTTTGAAAAGATAAATGATATTCTAATATAGAAAATTTTAAAAAAGAAATATGAAATACTTCATTTAATTTTGTAGAATTTTTAGAAAAATGAGGTGAGTTTTTAGAAAATAAGGAATTAGATATAAATTTTGAATGAGAAAATAAATTAGAAAATAGTTTTAATTTATCTGAATTAATGTATTTAAATAAATTAAAAACTAAAGACTTTAATAATGTTTTTGATACAGAAAATTCAGAACAAAATGAAGAAATTAAAGAAGAAAAAAATATATTAAATAAAAAAGCATCAGAAGAAAAAAATGAAATTTCAGAAGAAGAAAATAGTATTTTAAATAATTTTAAAAATTTATTTAATGAAGAATTAAAAGAAAAAAACTTATGAATTTATAATAGAAAAATATTTTCACAAATTGAGTGACAAGATAAAGTAAACCAAATTTGGATAAGAGAAGTGATACAAAATTCAGTTGATGCAATTAGAAAAAATTGAGGTGAAGAAGTTAATGTTGATTTTTATGAAAATGATTGACATTTTGTTTCAAAAATAGAAGATCCAGTTTGAATGAGCTATGAAGAAATTTTTAAATATTTACTTCCAATTTGAACAAGTTGAAAAACTGAGTGAGATACTTGAAAATTTGGACAATGATTTTATTCATTATTAATTTGAGCAAAAGAAGTAAATCTAAAAACTTCAAAGTGAGACTGAAAAACTGCATATTTAAATATAAAGCCTGTCTATAATGAGGACTGACTTTTAAATGATTTTAAAATTAGTTATGATATTAAAGATAAATATTATAAATGAACAACTATTGAAAGAATTGATAATGCTGAATGAGTAGAGTGAAATTTAAAAGCAATGGGATGAATAAATAATCTGGAAAAATATGTTGGGACAGTAGAATGAGTGAAAATAAACTATAATTGAGAACAAATAAATTGAAATAATGAAATTTTGGAAGAAGAGAAAGTTTGAGAATTATGAAATATTAAATTAATCAAAAATTGAAATTATGAAAGAATAACAAAAGATGGATTATTTATGAGTTATATGAAAGAAGAATATACTGATTTACTTCCAAATTGGATTATAGAAATAATCAAAAAAGATAAATTAACAATTGATATCCCTTCAAAAATTGACTTAGTTGCAAGTATAAATGAAATAGCAAATAAGGCAGATTTAAAAAAAATAAAACTTCATATTTTTAATATAGTTACAAAATATATTGTAAAACAAGCTATTAATTGAAATTTAGAAATAGAAATGTTACCACAAGATTTCTTTTCACAAGATAGATATCCAAAAAATCATAAATCAATAAAACTTGCAAATAAAATAAATTCTGGACAAAATTTAGAATGAAATGATTTTGAATATTTGAAAAATCAAGTAGATATGAGTTTATTTTTAGCTAATTTAGAAATAAATCAAAATTGAACAAAAGTTAGTTTGGCAATATTAAAAAGAAAAAGAGATGATACTGATTTTATAAAAGAAAATAGTTCTTGAACTATGAATGATTATGTTCAAAAATGATCAGAAAGAGCTGAAAATAAAAAACAAAATAACACTATTATATTAGCAGAAAATGAAATAAAAAATAATACAAGTTTAATAAATTTTAGAAAAAATATTTTAGATGATTTTTCAAAATTATATGAAAAAGTATTATGAATAAAGTTAGATTCTAATAATATTTGATTTTTTGATTGAAATAAAACTGATTTAGCTCATGCTAATTCTTTTAATCAAATTAATTTTAATACAATTTTTTTAGAATATTTATGAAATAAAAGTAAATTAATAGATACATTTTGTCATGAATTATCTCATTTAGTAGAATTTAAAAGATTTAATAAATGGTCAACTCATGAAAAATGAGAACATAATTCAAGTTTTGAATCAATAAATAGAGAAGTTTTGGAGATTTATTTAAGATTAGAAGAATAACTTTTTAGACAACAAAAAAAAATAGAAATAACTATTTCTTGTTATTTCTATTTATAATAGTTTATTACACAGTCCCATATTATATTTTTTTATATTAATTTATAGTAAAATCAAAATATAATACCATAACCCTAAATGGACAATATTTATTTATTAGTTATTTATTTAAATTTGATTTCACCCTAAAAGTTCAATATTAAACCAACTTTTCAAAAAAATGCATTTTTTCTTCAGCTTGAAAAGTCATTGCTCAAATATGAGGAGTAATTAATACATTTTCTAAATTTAATAATTCTTTTTTAGGATTTTTATATTCATTTTCTTCCTCCCAAACATCAGCAAAAAATCTTGATTCTTTATTAGATTTTAAAAATTTTATCAATTCTAGCTCATTAATAATTCATCATCTAGAAGTATTAACTATAATAACATCTTTTTTTAATAAAGAAAACTCTTCTTTTCATAAAAAATTTTTTGTTTGCTTAAGTAGTGGAATATGAAAACTAATTATATCAGATAATCAAAACAAATCTTTTTTATCATCTATAAATTTACAGAATTCATTTTTTTCAACATCTTCTTTTTTTAGAAATGGATCAAATATATAAAAATTTTTGACTCAAAATGATTTAAATCTATCATAAATTTTTCTTCAAATATTTCAAAATCCAATAATTCATACTGACTTTCATCAAATTTGATTTCACATATATTCAAACCTATTTTCTATCCCCAAGAATTGTTTATTTAAATTTCTAGATAAATTTAAAACACCAGCTAAAACAAGATCAGCAACACTATCAGCATTAACTCAGGGAGTATTTAATACTTTCACCCCCCTCTTTTCACATTCCTTTAAATCAATTTTATCAAGTCAAACTCAAACCCTTGCCACAAATTTAAGTTCTGAAAATTTATTTAATAATTCTTTATCAACAACTATTTTTGATCTAACAATTATAACATCAACTTCATCAGAATTATATTCTTCTCAAAAAAATATAATTTTATTATTTTTTTTCAAATATTCAATATACTTTTCTTTAATTTCCTGTTTATTTTCTAGTAATAATATTTTCATATATTTTTTTTATAATAAAAATTATATTTTAAAATTGCACTCCAAGTTTTACTTTACTTTACTTTACTTTACTTTACTTTACTTTACTTTACTTTACTTTACTTTACTTTACTTTACTTTAGACATATATTAAACTAAAATTTTATCTTTTATAAAAGCTGATAAAGTTTTAAAACCAGAATTTTTAGCTTTTTCTTGTAATAAAAGTTTCTCTTTTCTTGAAACTCTAAATCTCACAAAATTCTCTTTTTTTTCTTTATGTTCTTGTTCTGATTTTATTAAAGTTGGTAAATCTTTTAATAATCAAACCAAATCTTCATTTAAAAATTCTTGTTCAATTTTTGCAGATTTACAAATTATTTTGCTAACTTCATTATCAACAGGTTCAATAAAATAAGAATATTTTTTATTCTCAACCTCAATGTAATTTTTTATTGTCATATTTTTTTATATTAATCAATTATTTTTTAATATTTTTAAAGTTTGTTTTTTATAAAAATCTTTACAATCATTATTATGCACTGGAATAATAACATCATTCTTCAAATCTTTATTTTTAAATTTTGTATGACTTCATTTAGCTTCAATCCTATCAAATCATAAATCTTTTAAAATTATTTCAATCTCTCAAAATTTTAAATTTCAAGGATTATTTTTAAACTTTTCAATTAGTTTTTCTTTTTTTGTCATAAAATTTTATCTAAAATAAAATATGTCTACATATTATTTATGTAGACATATTTGTCAAATTATATTTTTTTCAGTTATTAGGATTTTCTTAATAACTTCATTTTTTTATCAATCAAATAATTTTAAAACTTAACTTATTAACTCCTAATAAAGTATTTAATAACAATTTTAAAAATTGTATTATACTTTAATTTCTAGAAAAAAAATATTGACATATATCTGTATTGTATTACAATTTAATTAAAATATATTTTAATTATTATTTTTATGAACAAACTAAAAACATGTGAAATTTCAGGAAATTTGGAATCTACTTTTGATAAAAAATGAGATTTTATTAATGAATTTAAAAATAAAGTGAATTTGATTATACCTAATTCAAGTGATTATGATAAACAAATGTATACTAAAATTCTAAAAATACTTGCTCCATATAGAAACAATATAATTTTTTCTTATTATAATGAAGAATCTGATATTTTAAAAATTCAAAAGCTTATAGCAAAAACACTACCAGATACAAAGAAAAAACATGTAATTTTTGAAGAATGAGAAATTGTTAATAGTACAAAAATAGATTCTATAAATAAAGCAATAGGTAATGAGGAAATAAGGATAATTTATTATAATTACTTTGATAAAATAATAAATTCTGAAAATTGAAAATTTCTAAATAGTATTAATAGATCAAGAGATAGTGTAAATAAAACTCATATATATTTTATAAAAAATGATGATAAGATCATAAGAGAAATGCATGGTCATTTAAATGATTATAGAGATTTTTGAAATTTTATATATCCTAATGAATAAGAAATAAAATAAAGTAAATTTAACCTGCATTCATATTAATGAATACTCTAATAAAAAACTTTAGTTTATACTAATTAGATGATTTCTGTATTATACAGTAGTCATTTTTTTTGTATGTAAAAAAAATAGATATATTGCTATTATAACAATATATCTATTTTTGTGATATTTTTATTTTTTTAAACCTCAACTCAATTATCTCCTTCCCCTTCATCAGTATTTGGATTTAGTTGTTTTTCAACTTCCTCTAGAATATTTTTTGGGATTGGTTTTGCTATCTTAACTTTTGGGTAATTAGCAGCAGCTAGAAATAATCCTCTTCTAGAATTTTTTAGAACTAGAACTTCTCAAGATTCTTGATCTATTAATAATCATTTTTCTTCTAGAATTTTTTCTAGTAATTCTTCTTTTTCATTTTTAATTTTTCAAATCCATTTAACTTTTGGATATTCAGAACTTGCAAGAAATGGTCAATATCTACCAGTTTTTACAACAACAGTTCAATCAATTCCTTCTGGACATGGTTTTCATTCATATTTTTTTCTAAGTCAATCTAGTTCAGCCTCTTTAGTTTCATCTTTTTCAATAAATTTACATTCAGGATATCAACTACATCAAGCAAATTTTCAAGCTTTTGAATATCTATATAATAATTTCTCTCAACATTCAGGACAGTTTCTTCAAACTTCTTCAATTACCTTTTCAGCATTCTCTCATGCATTTTCTAAATCTTTTTTAAGTGTTTTTTCCCAAAAAGATTTAAGCATATCTCTCCAATTTTGTTTTCATTCAGCAATATTATCAAAATCTCCTTCAACTTGCTTTGTAAATTTATATTCCATCATTTCTGGGAAATATTTTTCTAAAAACTCAGTAACAGTAAAAGCAATATCAGTTGGTTTTAAATATCTCTTATCAATTTTTTCTATATATCATCTATTTATGATAGTATCAATAGTAGGGGCATAAGTAGAAGGTCTACCAATTCATTCTCATTCCATTTTTTTAACTAGTGATGCTTCTGTATATCTAGCTGGTGGTCTTGAAAAAGTTTGGTTTGCATCAAGTTTTTTAGCTGTAAGTAATTCTCACAAATCAATTGCAGGTAAAACTCCTTCAGCTTCATCTTCTAAATCATCATCATCTTTTGATTCTATATAAAGCTTCATAAATCAATCAAACTTTATAACTTCTCATTTTGTTTTCCATTCACTATTATCATTTCAAGTTGGTGAAAAAATAAAAGTAGTAACTTCAACAACTGCTTCAGCCATTTGACTTGCAACGGTTCTTTTCCAAATAAGTGTATAAAGTTTATGTTGTTGAGGTTCTAATTCAGACTTAAGACTTTCTGGTGTTCTTGAAATATCAGTTGGTCTGATAGCCTCATGAGCCTCTTGTGCTCCAGCAGATTTAGTAACAAAACTTCTTTTTTTATGATATTCAGCCCCCCAATATTTTTCAATTACAGCTTTTGATGTTTTAAGTGCCTCATCAGAAAGATTCACAGAATCAGTTCTCATATATGAAATAAATCAAGCTTCATAAAGTCTTTGAGCAACCATCATTGTTTGTTTTACTCAGAAACCAAATTTCCTTGAACCTTCTTGTTGTAAAGTTGAAGTTGTAAAAGGTGCTCAAGGTTTTCTTTTTGAATCTTTTTTAACTGAATCAACTAATTTAAATTCTAAATCTCAAGTTTTTTCTAATTCTAAAAATCATTTTTTATTTTTAGTTTCTTTAACATCTTCAATACTAGAATAAAGAGTAGATATAAATTTCAAAACATCTTCTTTATTTTTGAATTTTTTAACTTTTCAGCCTACTTTATGTAATTCAGATTTGAATTTTGATTTACCAAAATTAAGTTCAACAAATAGTTTCCAAGATTCTTCAGGTTTAAAATTTGTAATTTCTTTTTCTTTTTCAACAATAAGTTTTACAGCAACAGATTGAACTCTTCAAGCTGAAAGTCATTTTCTAATTTTTTTCCATAAAACAGGACTTACTTTAAATCAAACAAGTCTATCTAAGAGTCTTCTTGCTTGTTGAGCATCAACTAAATCTAAATCAAGAGTTTTATGATTTTCAACTGCATGAAGTATAGCTTTTTTTGTAATTTCATGAAAAACTATTCTCTTAGTCTTTTTTGGATCAAGTTTCAATGCAGCACAAAGATGCCATCCAATAGCTTCTCATTCTCTATCCTCATCGGTTGCTATCCAAACTTCATTACTCTCTTTAGCAAGCTTTTTTAAACTATTTACAGTTTTAGTTTTATCACTACTAATCTCATAAGTAGGTTCAAAATCTTTTTCAATATCTATTCACAAAGATTTTCCAGGTAAATCTCTAATATGCCCCATACTAGCAACAACCTTATAATCAGGTCACAAAAATTTCTCAATAGTCTTCCCTTTTGCAGGTGATTCCACAATTACAAGATTCTTTGCCATAAAAAAAAGTTAACAATTAATTATTCTGCTAACTAGATTAGTATTTTTTTTGGATTAGTCAAAATTATTATAACTTAATCCATATGTTTTTATTTAAATACATATCAAATTTATTATTTAATATGTTTATTAAATATTCATCATCTAAATTTAAAGTAAAAAATTTTGTATTTCAATCTCTTTTAAATCAAAAAGAAGAATAAAATGAAGATAGATATTTTTCTATTCTTTTATAATCATCTTTATTATTAAATTCACCCAAAGGTTTTGCCTCAATTTTTATAAATTGTAATCAGTCATCAATAGCTTTTTTCAAAATTTGTAGCATCAAATTTGCTCAAAATCATTTTGCCTTTATTTCATATAAAAACATAGTATTTCAATGTATATTAATAGATACAGATTGGTTATTAACAACTAAACTTAAAAAATTATTTGAACTATTAAGTGCTCAAATAATCTTTTTATCTAATCCTAATCAAATAAAATCAGAATTTTCTTCTAATTTATCTACTAAATCATCTATATCCTCACTAACCATATTATTAATTAAGAATTATTCTTTAGAACTAATTTATTATATATCCATCAGTAGTATCTGAAAGTATTCATCTTGCTATTAATTTTTCATAAATACTAACCACTTCTGGAGATTTAATTTCTGATCTAATAATTGTTATTCATTCATTTTTTAATCTTGCTAAAAAATCTATATACATCAGTGTTCAAAAACCATTATTATCAGTAAATTTTTCAATATATTTAATTAATATATCTCAAGATCATAAAATAAAATTCCATCTTCAAATAATATTTCAATTATAAGATAGTTCATATAATCATTTATTAAAATCAATATTTTTATCTAATAAATAAAAATCATTATTATTGAAATCTTTTATAATTTCATCAAGTCATCAAACATAGAATCAATCTTCTTTATCAATATTTCAAAGCTCAAATTGATTTTTCAAGACTGCATCTGGATCACTCCAATCAATTTCTGAAGTGTTAATTTTGTTGGTCATAATTATTTTTTAAACAGCTAAAACATTTTTTACTAAAGCCTTATTATCATAGGGAAATTTATAATTTTCTGTATATCTGATAATAGCATAATAAATATCACAAAGTGCATTATTTTGGAAAATAAAAGCATTACCTTCTATAGTTCAAGTATTAAATTCTTTCAAAAGAGATGAAATCTTGTTAGATCCTAAAATTACTGGAACCACTCATACTTTTAGATAATCTGTAACTGAATCTTCACATTCATCACAAACAATAAAATCAAAACCATTATTATTAAAATCATCATCAAAAAATACAATATTTGAATTATTATCAAAATTGTTGTTTTTTCAATAAATAATAAAATTTGCTGGTAAAATTTTTAATGCATCAATTAATACTGAATCAATTAAATCACTATTTATTCTAACTAATCCAACAGGTAATTTATTATTTTTTAAATTATAATCTGCAAGCAAACTCTTTTTATTTGAACTTTTCTCTTTTAAAATAGAAGCTACGGTCATCTGTTTTTATTTAAATTTATAAAACTAATATAATTCTATCATATTATTACATGCTTTTGCAAATCTTTTTTTATAAAACTTGTTTTTTCTTATTTTTTTCATAAAATTCAAAAAAATAAAATTAATAAAAAACAATGAAAAACTTCTGGCAAAAACAAATTAAAAAATATTGAAAATTGTGTTTATTGGCTCCAATGGATTGATATGGAGATTCAGCTTATAGACAAACAATAAGAAAAATTGCTCCTCATGTACTATGTGTGAGTGAGTTTTTTAGTGCAGATTGACTTGTTCATTCAAAATTCTTGGCAGATCAAGTTCTACCTCATACTCCTTCAGAAAAACCATTAATAATGCAAATATTCTGAAAGGACCCCGAAATGTTTGCTCAAGCTGCAAAAATTATTGAAAAAGAAAAATATGATATGTATGGAATAGATATAAATATGGGGTGTCCTGCAAAAAAAGTAGTAAGAAGCTGACATTGAAGTTGATTATTAATAAATGAACAAACAGCATTTGAAATAGTAAAAACAATTGAAAACGCAACTAAACTTCCAATTTCGGTAAAAACTAGATTAAGTTTTGATTGATGACAAGATTTAATACAATTTTGAAAAGGTTTAGAAAAAGCATGAGCAAAATTAATTACAGTTCATGGTAGAACAGCAAAACAAGCATATACATGAATTGCTGACTGGACTCAAATTTACAAATTAAAAGATGAATTAAATATTCCAGTTATCTGAAATTGAGATATTTTAAATTATACTGACTGAGTAAAAAAAGTTAAAAATCTTGATTGATTTATGATAGGTAGGTGAAGTTTTTGAAACCCTTGGTGTTTTATCTGAGAAGAACATATAGAAAAATATGATTGGTTAGATAAAAATAATTTTGTTGATTGAATTTATTACCCTACTCTAAATGATATTTTAAATATTATGCAGTTTCATGCTGAGAAATTAGTTGAAACAAAATGAGAAAAAAAATGAAATCTTGAAATAAGAAAACATTTAGTTCAATATTTAAAAAACTTTCCATGAGTAAAATCTTATAGAAAAAGACTTGTAACAACAGAAAGTTATGAAAATACAAAAAATGTAATTAGTGAGATTAAACAAGAATTTTCTGAATTTATGGAAAAAAGACCAGGATTATGAGAGATTAGTAAAGAAAGTTTGGGAATAGAATAGGAAAAAAAAGATTAGAAATTCTAATCTTTTTTTCTTTCATTTATTTTTTTAATAAGTTCTTCTAGTTCTCAGTTTTTGTTATTTAAATCATAAAATTCTTTAGAAAAGTTTCCTAAATCCTTTATAATAATATTACTTAAACTTAAATCTCATTTTTCATTATAATATTCAGGTAAATCTTCTAATATCTTAGAAATAATACTCTTAAATTCATTTAATTGTTCTTGAATTAATAATGGTGTAACTATTTTTCAATTACCATTAGTTGATTCATCAAATTCAACTAAACTATCAACAGAATATTTAATAGTATTTCAAAGTTCTTCTAATTTTTTTGAATTATCTTTTGAAATAACAGAAAATAATTCCTTTTTACTAATCCCAAATTCAGAAATGAAATGCAACTTTGTAGAATTCTAAAAATAGATATACTTCCGGTCTGGTAAGACAACATTATAGTATCTCTTAAAAAAAGAAAATATGGGAAAACATTTAAATCTATCAGA
>Ga0256827_10000186_pt1 | contig 35700 bp, 39 predicted proteins | sample CV84metaG_FD_185977 | JGI IMG/M metagenome (GOLD analysis project Ga0256827, IMG submission 185977) | Hydrothermal vent microbial communities from East Pacific Rise, Pacific Ocean - CV84 | ecosystem: Environmental > Aquatic > Marine > Hydrothermal vents | place: Pacific Ocean: East Pacific Rise... | reverse complement strand
AGGAGGTTATATTCATTATCATATCTATCATAGGCTATAAAATTTACACCTTTTTTAAAGAGTGCTTGATTTAAAATGGTTGTAAGTGTAGAAAATCCATCTGTAGTATTTACATATAACTCGTTTGGAACGGCTGTTTGAGAGAGTAAATACTTTGCACAATCAACCAAAGAGTGTAAGGAGTCTTCATCTACTGCATACTCCAAGGTTTTAAAGTTATAGCCATACTTCTTTTTAAACCTTTTAATACCTTTTTTGATTTTTTTAGCATTAGCAATATCATTTTTATACATATCATGTACAAGAATATGCTTTGTTACATCACTTTTAAACTCATAAAGTATAGGCAAAATGGAGGAATCGAAATCACCTACTATAGAAACTAAAACCATTCTCACTCCTTTTTAAAAATAACACTTCACACGATCAAGCATTATAAGCTCTTTGTACTCACCATCATCAAACTGTGTCATCTGAATTTTCCAGTAGTTTCCTATACTCATGCCGACTAAAACAGCAAGAGCTTCTGGCATTGCATGCACAATTGTAATCTTTTTATATTCAGTTTGAAGCCTATTTAGGAGTGTAAAAATCTCTCTGTTGTAGAGTATCCAGTCTTCATCTAACTCTATAGTTCCACTGTGGTTTGCTCTTAACTCGACAACATTGTCATACTTTTCTACATTAACCACGTTGAGGGCTATCTCATGGCTTGCAGCTTTTATGGCAACTAGGACATGCTCTCCTTTACCTTGAGTAGTTTCTCTTAGAGTAAATTTTGTAAACTCTTTAACCTCTGTTTTGTAGTTACGTTTATCAATCTTGGCAACTTCATCAAAGACATCGCCATCGGGATTGTTTTGGTAAATGACTAAACCATCGTTCTCAAATATATAACCCACTAAAAAACCGATAGCTGGACGCTTATAATAAGCCAGATGAAACTCGATTTTCGTTTGTGTGTTGAGCTCTATTTTGTTAAGCCCATAACGGACAATCTGCATAAAGCTTATGAGTCTCTCTTGGTCATACAAGTCACCTCTGTACTCAAAGATAAGATCATCTCGAACCACGTTGAGATACTTTTTTAAACCCTCTTCTAAGTTAGAAATTTTAACTTTTTTTTCTATCTCTTTTATGAAGTTGTCAAAAACATGCTTAGTAGATTTATGCGAATCAACACTTATAACAATGGGGATAGCAATGGTCTCATTTTTAAAAAGTTTCTCTCTTTTTGCATTGTCAAAATAAGCAAATACAAACGCCGTTAGGACTAACACTATGCCTAAGATATAGTAAACACCCTCATTCATAAAGTCAGCAAAAAAGCCTATAATAACGGCTAAAAAGAGCGATGTAGCGATGTAAACGTGGTTAATAAGTTCTTTCAATTAAAGACTCCTTGTATAAGGTTTAGTGTCTCTGTTAGACTCATACCCCAAAAATAAAATGCGAGTAGCGAGACAAATAAAACACCTCTGTTTTTTGTTAGAAATATCTGTAACCAAAACATTAGCTTCTTAAGCAGTGTTAAAATACCTACAAAAAGATCAAAAACTACATAAGAGAGTTCGACAACTTTTACAAAAACTATAATAATGAGAACCGCATATACATATGTAAATGGATCATCAAATTTTATGATTGAGAACTTATCTCGGTAGATATAAATAGCTCCAATGAGAGGCACGAGGAAAGGAAGCAGGTAAAAAATAAATTCTATAGTATTTACAATAAACTGTTTAAAACTAAAGAGATCTTTCATTCCATTTTTAATGTAGCCTAAAGCACTACTTGCACTACGTTTAAACTTTGCAAACTCAAAAATATAGTAGCTACTCTGATGCATAAGCTGGTTTCTCTCGTGAGCTACCCAACGTAGTTGGTTGTAGTGTCCACCTATGAGTGCTTTTTTATACTGTCTAAAAGAGTAGCCATTATCGTCCTCATCTTCAAAATCCTCTTCGCTGAGAGTCTGAAACGACTTTATCTTATCACTCATACTATTGCCACTTGCTCCAGCATTTTTCAGCTCATTTTCTATCTCTTTAGTAAGGTATAAAGAGGTCATAAGCTCTTTGAGTTCATTTCTAAAAATCATCTTATTACTCCCATTAGCTTTAATCCTAAGAATCCAGCAATACTCGCAAGTATTAAACCACCTACACCCGCATTTTCATAAGAGAAATTTATTACATAATATAAAAAAAGCACTACAAGCAATGTTTTAATAATAAGAGAGAACATAATCTGTAATTTTTTTAAAATTGAAATGTTCTTGCTAAAGAGTGCCCGTAAATTATAAAAACGAGCAATGCCACGAATCTCTTTTAAAATAGTGTTTGATTTTTTGAGAATTTCATTTATATTGTCTATCTCAGGTTTTGAGTGCATCGCACTATTTCTAGCATCTGCAACTACCAGCAACTCTTTGAGAGTTGACTCTTTTATGTACTCTTCTACACTCAAAGCCTTTTCATACATCCCTTTTCCCTCTGCACCTAAAGTCTCTAAAGCATTTTCTATCTTTTTAGTCACTATAAGAAGTTTTGCCAAATTTTTATAGACATAGAGTTTTTTGTTAAAAACAAAAAAGAGCTCTTGCATAATAGCTATAGTAGTAAAAAAGATAATAAGAAGGAGTGAAATATCATAACCACGTTGTACTTCTGTAAGATATTTCTGAGAATAGATAAGCCCAAAGAGTCCTAAAAAAAAGCCCATCTGCATAAATGAATTTTTATAAATAAGTTTCATTAAGTCCAAAAGCACACCTTTTTATGATATTTTTTCACTGTATTATACATAATATACTAAAAATTACCACTAACATACGTTAGTATTTTTCATACATTTATCAAGTTTAAAGGCGAATTTACCTAAAATAGCAAAAATTATCGCACGTGAAGGTTTTACTCAATGATTACATGGATGCAGAGACATAAAAAATATCTCATTATTACTATTTGGATTTCAACTATCGCTTTTGTTGGAGCAGGTTTTGTTGGCTGGGGACAGTACAGCTATGGAGACAAAGCGGGAGCTGTAGCTAAGGTTGGTGATGTTGAAATCACTATGGGTGAACTTCAAAAGTCATACTCAAGACTCTATGGCGAATACAACAAGATGATGCAAGGAAACTTTGATGAAGAGAAAGCAAAGCAGTTTGGACTTCAATCTCAAGCACTAAGCCAACTTACAAACCAAGCACTTATTTTAAATCTTGCACTCTCTTATGACTTAGAGATTAGTGATGCTGAGCTTTTAGCAGAACTTAAAACTCAAAAGTTCTTTTTTAAAGATGGTGTTTTCAACAAAGGAATTTACAAAGAGGTAATTGCACAGAACAACATGAGTATTTCAGAGTATGAAGCAGATTTGAAAAAACAGCTTCTTATTCAAAAGACTCTTAAGCTACTTCCGGTTCAAGCGAATGAGCAAGAGTTTAAAATTCTTGACACCATCATCAATATTGCAGATAAAATAGAGTATAAACTTTTAGATGCTTCTGCTGTGACAGTTGATAGCTCAGAGGAGAAGCTTAAAGCTTTTTGGGAAGGCAAAAAACAGAACTTTATGAGTGAAGTAAGTTATGATGTTAAGTTCATTAAACAGCCTAAAGTTACTGCAGAGTATGATGAAGCAAAAATCAGTTCTCACTATGCTGACAACAGAACACACTTTAAAGGTGAGGATGGTAAAATACTTCCACTTGAGAGTGCAAAAGAAGCTGTAGTGGCTGAACTCAATGCTAAAGCAACAAAAGATTTAGCACTTAGAGCATACATAGCGTACAAAAAAGGTAAACTAGATAAAGAGGTAGAAGTTCAAACTACTACTATCTCTGCATCAAACAACCCATTTAATGCTGCTGTTTTAGAAAAAGTATCTGATCTTTCAGTAACAGCACCATTTATGAAACCAGTTGCAGTTGATGGGGAATATGTAACAATTGAGTTAGTAAAAACAAACCCATCAGTAGCTAAAAGTTTTGAAGATGCTAAAGCAGAAGTACTGCCACTTTTTGTAACACAAACAAAAAATGAAGCGTTACTAGAATTAGCAAAAAATTCAGCAGAAACTTTCACTGGAGAGAAAACAGATTTTATAACTTCTATGGATGTTAGTTCACTCCCTGGAATCGACCCTCTCGTTGCTGGTAGCTTTCTTCAGAAGCTCTTTATGCAAGACAAAAAAAGAGGTTTTATAACACTAACAGATGGAAAAATTATCCTTTTTAATATTTTGGAACAAAAACTGCTTAGTAAAACTAACAGTAATAAAGATGATACAATTACAAAAATTAAGAGTGCTATGTTTAACGAAGGTCTTATCAAAAACCTTCAAAACAAGTACCAAACAGAGATTTTTATAGAAGGACTCTAAGTTGAGCAAAACCGTTTTAGCTATTGATATTGGTTCTACGAAGATCTGTGCAATTATTGCACAGATAAACTATGATGATTCTATCTCTATCATTGGGGCTGGAACATCTAAGGCTCAAGGTCTCAAACGTGGAAGCATAACAAACATAGAGTTAGCTTCTAAGTCTATCAAAGTAGCAGTTGCTGATGCTAAAAGAGTAGCTGGTAGCGATATTCGCAGTGCTGTTGTTTCCATCTCTGGAGCATACACAAAAAGTTTAAATTCAAATGGAATTGTAAACATCCCTAACAAAGAGATTAGCTTTAAAGAGATTGAACGTGTTATGCACACTTCTTTATATAATGCGAACATTCCTAATGAGTATGAGATTTTACATGCACTCCCTTTTAACTTTAAAGTAGATGACCAAGATTTTATAGAAGATCCTCTTGGAATGAATGCATCACGTTTAGAAGTTGAAACACACATTATTACAACTCAAAAATCAAACCTTAACAACCTCAAAAAAGCGGTTCGTGGTGCTGGTGTTGAAGTTGAAAATGTAGTGCTTAACTCTTATGCATCTGCTATTGCGACACTTAATGAAGATGAGAAAGAGTTAGGAGTAGCTGTAATTGACATGGGTGGTAACACTTGTAACATTGCTATTCACTCTGGAAACTCCATAAAGTATAACAACTTCTTAGGGGTTGGCTCGAACCACGTTACAAGTGACCTCTCTATGGCTCTACATACTCCACTCAACGTGGCAGACTCTGTAAAACTAAGCTATGGTTCACTTTTAACACCAAACAATGACCTTATTGAGCTTCCAATCATTGGAGATGTAGATACTACTCACGAAGTATCTCTTGAGGTTGTACATAATGTTATCTTTGCAAGAGTAGAAGAGACTCTTATGATTTTAGCTCAGCTCATTGAAGATAGTGGGCTCAAAGACCAAATAGGTGCAGGTATTGTACTTACTGGTGGCTTTTCTAAAATGGAAGGTATCAGAGATTTAGCAGTAGCAACATTTGGTTCTATTCCTGTTAGACTCGCAAAACCTATAGAGATGGATGGACTTTTTGACACACTTCGTGACCCTGAGTATGCGAGTGCTGTTGGAGTTGTTATGTACTCTGCCTCACACTTCACTCCGTATGAGATAGATGTAAACAAAAATGTTCGCCACTCAAATGAGATGCCAGCACAACAAAGCACAGTAGACTTTAGTAGTGATCCTGAGATTCCTATTGCACCTTCCGTTGAAGAGGTTGTTGAGAGTAAAATGGTAAACATACAAGAGAATAAAGAGAAAAAGAGTGACGAAGCTGGTAGCTTTAGTAAATTTTGGAACTGGGCTACCCAGTTATTTTAAGGAGTGAGATAATGGAACCATTTTTAGTAGAAGAAGCAAACAATATTAGCGGTGCACGCATCGTAGCAGTTGGTGTCGGTGGCGGTGGCGGTAACATGATTGGACATATGTTACAAGAAGAGGTTACTGGTATTGAGATGATTATGGTCAATACTGATGCTCAAGTTTTAGCAGAGCAATCAGCTGCAAGAAAAATCCAAATCGGTACAAAACTCACTAAGGGTCTTGGTGCAGGGATGAAACCTACAGTTGGTAAAGATTCTGCGATTGAGAACTATGATGAGATTAAAGCTGCTCTTGATGGTGCTGACATTGTATTTATCTCTGCTGGTCTTGGTGGTGGTACTGGTACTGGTGCTGCACCAGTTATCGCACAGATTGCTAAAGAAGTTGGTGCTTTAACTATTTCTGTAGTAACTAAACCATTTGCTTTTGAGGGTAAAAAAAGACTTAAACTTGCAGAAGCTGGTCTTGAAGAGCTCAAACGTGAGAGTGACTCTATTGTTGTTATTCCAAATGATAAACTTCTCTCAATCATCGATAGAAAACTTGGACTTAAAGATAGTTTCAAAATTGTTGATGGTGTTTTAGCACAAGCAGTAAGCGGAACATCTGGTGTTATTTTATCAAATGGTCAAAATGATATCAACCTTGACTTTGCTGACCTTAAAACTGTTATGAACCATAGAGGTATGGCACTTATGGGTGTTGGTGAGTACGAGGGTGATAATGCAGCTTATGAAGCTATTAAGTCAGCTATTGAGTCTCCACTTCTTGATAACATGTCAATCAATGGTGCGATGGGTGTTTTAGTTCACTTTACAATGCATCCAGACTTTCCAACTATGGAAATCTATGAAGCTATGAACGTGGTTAATGAGAGTGCTGATGAAGAAGCAGATATTATCTTCGGTACATCTACAGATGAGAATTTAGCTGAAAACTATGTCAAAATCACTATTGTTGCAACTGGTTTTGAAAAAGAGCTTAAAGATGAGAAAAAAGGTCACAATAACGACGACTATGTAAGTGAGACTCCAGCACCTCCAGTTGCTAAAGTTCGTCCACGTTTAGTAGTGGGTGGTGATTATGACAATAGCGACTATTTAGATATTCCTGCTTATATGAGACACCAACAAGACTAAACTCCTTTGTCCTCCTTCACTAAAATTATGAAGTCCAAATCACTCCTTGGACTTCGTGAAACCTCCACTCTTAAAGAAGTTAAAAACAAGTACAAAAACCTTATGAAAAAATGGCATCCTGACAAACATAAAGATGATGTTGAAAAGGCTACAAAAATGAGTATGCAGATTAATGAAGCTTATGAGACCATACTTGACTACTGCAATAACTATGAGTACTCCTTTGAAGAGGAATCCATCAAAAAAACATCCTACTCTCCATCGGAATGGTGGCATGATAAATTTGGTGGTAGATAGTCTCTTAAACTCAATTGACAAATATCATCTCAAATACTCTGTAACTTCTGTATAATAATGTTTAAATTAATACAAAGTGATGAAATATGAATAAGTTTACTCTCCTCTTTTTAGCTCTGGCTCTCTCTCTATTTTCCAAAGATTTAAAGATAAGAAATGATACATTTCCTGCCACTGAGATGAAAGCTCAAAATATAACAGTTGCCAAAATGTCAGCAGAAGCTCTTTCTAAAGATTTACCTCATACAATAGATAAATACACAACACTTCAAACCGTGACAAGTCAAGGTCCAACTATGATTTACACATTTATCATAAATAGTGGCTCAAAAAGTGATGAAGCCATAAAAAATGAAGATAAATCAAGAATGAAAAAAGCCATTACTACAGGTGTCTGTCAATCAGCAAAATTACTCCTTGCTGCACAGATAGATATAACTTACATCTACTCAAGTGCAAAAACTAAAGCGGAGCTCTTTAGATTTAATATAAGTCAAAAAGATTGTGTAGGTATCTAAGTTGTCCCTTCAAGAAGCTATTGGGTCCATAAATTTTTTTTCCTCACTTAGTGAGTCAGATATAACTCAGTTAGTTTCATTTTCTACTCTACACAGCTACTCTAAAAACTATATAATTAACTATGAAAAAAGAGAAACTGACCGGCTTCTCTTTTTAGTAAAAGGGGTAGCCAAAGCTTATAAAATAGACAAACACTCTAACGAAATATTTTTATACTATATTTACAATAACTCTATGCTCTCCGAAATCTCTGATATAAATGCAGTGACACTGCACACTTTCTCTAATATTGAAACTATTGAAGAGTCTGTAGTTTTATCGATTGATTACTCTAAGTTTCAAAAATACTTTTTACACAATAATCTTCTCTGTCTAGAGTTTGCAAACGAGGTTATAAAACACTCTCATGAACTACGCACACTTATTAGTAGAGAGTTTTTGTTTGATGCTGTCGGCAAGGTAGCCATGATGATTTTATCTGACCTAGAGATGTTTAACAAACTCAAACGCCATGAGACATCTCTAATACTCCATATACAACCTGCAACACTCTCTCGTGTCTTAACCCGATTAAAACGAAACAAAATTATCGATATAATACAGGGTAAAGTTTTTATTTTAGATGAGATGGCACTTGAAGCCATATTTGAGGATAGTTAAATGACAAAAATAAAAATAGTCGGTGCATTGATTTTTCTTTTATCTCTATTGCTTTTGTTACTTTTCAACTATTTAAATACCCAAAACAAGCATAACATCAACCTTATTAAAACAATAAATGAACAAAAAGCTTTTACTCAAGAGATTTCTAAAAATATTTTTTACATATCAAAACACAGAGAGAGTTCTACTAAACAGTTAGATAGCTCCATAAAAAGTTTTTTACAAAATATGGAAAAAAGAGATGTTAATCTTCAAGAGATCAAGTCTACAAAAGTAAAAGAGCAGAGTGCTAAAATTATACCTCTTTGGAATGAGTTTTATATTTTAGTACAGCACTTTAAAGACCAAAAAAAAGTTACTACTAGCTACTCAAATATTTTACTAGAAAAAACAGTTATTGCAATTTATAACAAAAATTTAAAACTAGTTGTAGAGTTCGATAGACTCTTAAATATTTCAAAAGAGTACACTTCCAGTAAGTTGGCACTCTACAAAAATATTCAGTACTCCCTTTTTAGTCTCCTTGTATTACTTCTTTTATACCTATTTTTTCAACTACAAAGTGTACTTCATTTTATTAACAAGTTTCGCAAAACTTCACAAAATATTATCGATAAAGCAAGCTTACAAGAGTTAGAACCTATCACACTAGAAGCTTCAACAGATGATATTTCCCAAGCAAGTGAAAACTTCAACCAGTTAGTAGAAAATATTAATGAATCGGTCAAGTACTCTACTCAATCCTTAAAACACTCCTATAAATCTCTTGAAAATGTAGAAAAAAAGGTTGAAGACCTTATGGAACTTATATATACTATGCAAGAGGATGAGTCCATAGATGATGACTTTACAAAAAAAGAGGACACCCTTATTCAAGCACTTGAAGAGCTTACATCTTCCACTAAAAATCTCAAAAACTTAGAACAAGCCCTACAAAATCTACTCTCGAACTCCAATAAGTAACAACTATTCTTAAAATTTTAAATTAATATAATAATTTGACCTAGGTCAAATTATTACTCCTTATTTCATACTATTATTGTGTATCATTTGAGTAATATCTTGTTATTCAAAGGAATTTTAAGGAGAAGATTATGAGCAAAAAATTCGGTAAGCTTACTTCACTTGTTTTAGGTACTACACTCGCTGCAACAGTTGCATCTGGCGCAAGTGGTGAACTACAAAAAGTAATGAAGGCAAGAGGCTTAACAGAAAATGATGTTATCCGTGCTGCTAAAACTTATCTACCTACTGGTGGAAGAGATGAGTTTTTAGTATTTAGTTCTGGTGGTCAAAGTGGACAAATCCTTGTTTACGGTGTTCCATCTATGAAAATATTAAAATATGTAGCTGTATTTACACCTGAGCCATGGCAAGGGTATGGCTTTGATGAAGATTCACTCAAAGTACTACGCCAAGGTAATATCCGTGGTCGTGAAATAAATTGGGGAGATACTCACCACCCTGCTCTTTCAGAAAAGAATGGAAAGTATGACGGTAAATGGTTAGCTATTAATGATAAAGCAAATCCACGTATCGCTATCATCGATTTAGAAGATTTTGAGACAAAACAGATTGTTGCAAATCCTGTTTTCAAATCTGCTCACGGTGGAGCTTTCTTTACTCAAAACTCTGATTATATCATTGAAGCATGTCAATATGCTGCACCATTTGATAACAACTACCACCCTATTGATGAGTACAAAGAGACATACCGTGGTGGTGTAACTATGTGGAAATTTGATTCTAAAATAGGTCGTATTAATCCAAAAGAGTCTTTCACATTAGAATTACCTCCTTATATGCAAGATTTATCTGATTCAGGTAAAAATGCATCTGATGGTTGGGGTTTTACAAACTCATTTAATACAGAGATGTACACAGGTGGAATCGAAGTTGGTATGCCACCAAATGAAGCTGGTATGTCAAGAAACGACACTGACTTCTTACATGTATATAACTGGAAAAAGTTAGCAAAACTAGCTAAAAACAAGAAAAATGTAAAAGTTGTGAATGGTATGAAAATCATTCCAATGAGTGTTGCAGTTGCAAACAATGCACTTTTCCTAATTCCTGAGCCTAAATCACCTCACGGTGTTGATGTTTCTCCTGATGGTGAGTACATTACAGTTTGTGGTAAGCTAGATACTCATGCTTCTGTTTATAAATGGAGCAAAATCAAAAAGCTTATTAAAAGCAAAAAATTTGTTGGTAAAGATCCTTATGGGATTCCTATCTTAGATATGAAATCATCTTTACATGGTCAAGTAGAACTAGGTCTTGGGCCACTACATAATCAGTACTCAAATGTAGATGGTGAAATTTATACTTCACTTTATGTTGATTCACAGATTGTTAAATGGAACTACAAAACTTTAAAAGTTCTTGACAAAGAAAATGTTCACTACAATGTTGGACACCTTTGTGGTATGGAAGGAAAATCTGCTGACCCTCAAGGTAAGTATATTATCTCTCTTAACAAACTTGCAATTGATAGATTTGATCCTGTTGGTCCACTTCACCCACAAAATCACCAGTTGATTGATATTAGTGGTAAAACAATGGATTTACTTGTTGATATGCCGATACCTTTAGGTGAACCTCACCAAGCGGTAGCAATTAGAATTGAAAAATTACATCCAAAAGTAAGATATGTAATGGGTACTAACTCTAAAACTGGTAAACAACATAAGGGTAAAACTCTTGCTGGTCAAGAAAGAATTGTTAGAGATGGAAACAAAGTAACTGTTTATGGAACTATGGTTCGTTCTCACATTAATCCTGAGCGTATTACAGTGAACAAGGGTGATGTTGTAACTATGCACCTTACAAACCTTGAACGTGCTCAAGATGAGACTCACGGTTTTACAGTTGATAACTATGATGTACATATGTCACTTGAACCTGGTGAAACTGCAACTATTAAATTCACTGCTGATATTGAGGGAGTTTTTCCTTACTACTGTACTGAGTTCTGTTCTGCACTTCACTTAGAGATGATGGGTTATATGATGGTTAAAGATCCGAACAAAAAATATGTATCGGCTCAAAAACTTAAAATGAAAACTATGTCTAAAGCTGAGTTAAAAGCTGAGTATGACAAAACAGTTGCAGTAAATGATGCTACTGATGCAGTTATTCAAAGTGTTGTTAAATTCTTAAAAGAGAACAAATTTGGTGATCATAAAGTTGTAGCTGATCTTGTTACTGATGCATTTGACCAATATGGACAAATTCCTGCTCAGAAAAAACTTGCTGATGAAGCTGTAAAAGCTGGTGACTTAGAGAAAGCTATTCTTTTTGAAAATATGATTTGGCAATATATGGTTAAAACTGCAGATGTTGGTATTCGTGCCAAAGATGCACTTGTTCGTCTTATAGCTACTAAGCAGACTACTTCTGCACAACGTGGTGAAAAAGCATTTGGAGAAGGTGGTTGTTCTGGTTGTCACGTAATCGGTAAAGTATCTTCTGGTCCAGACCTTACAGGTGTACTTCAGCGTCACGAAAATGCTGAACAATGGGTTGCTAATTTTATTAAAAATCCTGAAAAAATGTATAAAGACCCATATGTAAAAAGCATGATTGATTACTTCAATCTTAAAATGCCTAACCAACATATGAGTAAAGAAGAGATCAAAGACATTATCGAATACCTTAAATGGGTTGACGAAAATGCAAACTTATTCTAAAAACAGATAAGTTTTAGTAATACTTTAGGGAGAGCGAAAGCTTTCCCTTCTTTTTATTCCCACATCTCTAAAAATCTAGTTATAATACTCCTTCATTGATTTATATCATCTTCTTTTAACTTACTCTTTAGCTATAATAAACAGAATTTATAATTAATATTATAATTAAATATCTACAAGGAATTCTTATGCATCCAAGTATCATAAAAGCTCGAGTTTTTGCTCTTCTGGCTCTACTTATTTTAACATTCTCCTTCACCTTCCCTATGCTCGCCTTTCATGGCGTTTTAAATAAGGTTGAAGAGGGTAAAGGGAGTGAGGTCTCCTCTTTTAGCAAATCAGTTTGGAACCTTTATAGTAAAGGACGTTACAAAAGTGTCACAACTGATAAAGAAGCACACAATAACTTAGAAAAGATGATAGAGACTCAGGCAGAATTAGGTGCTGGTTCACTCCCTATTTGGGCAGTTTCACTCGAAGCTCCAAACTATCCTAAAGCAGCTTTTCCAGAAGGAATTCCTGTATACTTTCATTTTGATGGTTATAGCGGTGAAGTGCATGAGATGAATACAATTAACCACTATGTTGGAATGGATCCAATGTGGGTTGGTGGAACAATTGAACGTGAAATTGGGATTTATGCTCTTTTAGCTCTTTCTCTTGGAATGATATACTTTATTGCATACAACAACAGAATACTAAACTACTTGATGCTTATTCCAGCATCACTTCCAGTTCTCTTTATAGCGGACTACTCCTACTGGCTCTACTGGTTTGGGCACAACCTACATGACTGGGGAGCATTTAAAATCAAACCTTTTATGCCAACAGTCTTTGGAGATGGAAAAATTGCACAGTTTATTACACACTCTTACCCTACTATAGGTTTTTATATGATAATTGCTATTAGTCTTTTAAGTCTTCTTGCATTTTTTGCAAAACAAAAAGCGATGAATGAGATGCAGGCAGACTAAGCAGATTATGTTTAAACTACTCCTCCTCACTCTTATCTCTTTTGTAAATGTATTTGGTGCAAACCTCTTACAAGATGCTATTGATAATGCTCCAGAAGGTTCTATCCTTACACTACCTGCTGGAGTATATAAGGGAAAAATAACTATTAATAAACCTCTCACTATTATAGGTAAAGAGGCCGGAGTAATTATAGATGGAGAGGGTAATGGCACAGTTATTAGAACCTTAGGTTCATACATAACTCTGAAGAATCTTACCATACGAAACAGTGGTTCAATGCACCATACACTTGATGCTGCAATCTCAATGCAAAAAGGTAAACAGTGTGAGGTTAGTGACTGTACTATAGAAGATTGTCTTTTTGGCATCGATGCACAGATGATAAGTAACTCGATTTTTTCTCATAACTATATAACTTCTAAAGATTTAGACTTAGGTTTAAGAGGCGATGGGTTAAGACTTTGGTACTCAAATGACAACATAATAAAGAAAAACTCTCTCATTAAATCACGTGATATGGTTATATGGTACTCCCATGGAAACCAAATCATAAAGAACTATGGAGAGCATAACCGCTACTCTCTTCACTTTATGTATGCGGGAAAAAACTATGTGCATGACAACACTTACAAGTTTAACTCAGTAGGTATATTTTTTATGTACTCAAAAGACACCATCGCTACAGGCAATCTTATACAGAGCTCATTAGGGGCTACAGGCATGGGTATTGGTCTTAAAGATGTTTCAAACTTTACCATAAAAGACAACACTGTTATCTACTGTGCACAAGGTCTATACATAGATAGATCACCTTTTGAACCAGACACATATAATTGGATAGAGAATAATAAAATTCTCTATAATGCTGAAGCACTACATTTTCACTCACTAAGTGAAAACAACATCATTAAAGACAATATGATGATGGGAAATATTGAAGATATAGTCAACGATAGTAGAGGTTCAAAAACAAACGAAAATGAGATAGAGGGTAACTACTGGGACAACTATGCAGGCTTTGATAGAGATAACGATAATATAGGAGACACACCCCATCGTGTTTACCAATATGCAGATCAACTCTGGGTATACAACCCTGATGTAAAGTTTTTTTACGGTTCTCCCGTTATTTCATTGCTAAACTTTTTAGCAAAATTAGCTCCATTTTCAAAACCACTTTTTTTACTTGAAGATAAAAAACCTAAAGTTAGGATAGAAGGATAAACAATGGCAAAAATTCAAACAGATAGAAGAGATTTTATGAAGTACTCTACACTTGGTATTTTAGGTGCTGTTTTAGGTGGAGGAATAATTTTTAGTCCCTACCCACTACGAGCAGAAAATCGACTTCGCCCTCCTGGAGCAGTTGCAGAAAGAGAGTTTTTAGCTCTGTGTATAAAATGTGGACAGTGCCTTCAAGTCTGCCCTTACCACTCCATAAAACTCTCCGATATTGGCATGGGACATGGTCTAGGAACACCCTTTATTGATGCCAATGTAAGAGGATGTTATGCTTGTGAAGCGGTACCTTGTGTTTTAGCATGTCCAAGTGGTGCACTCGATCATCATACAGAAAAAGCGACAGATATTAAGATGGGTATTGCAGTTTTAGAACACCCAAGAGCTTGTTTAGCTGTTACAAACCAACCAGTTCCAGCAGGTTATGCAGATAAAATGAAAGCTTTTCAAGCTAGTGTTACAAACCTCAATCCTTTAGAAGAGAAACTCATGGAAAGATTTGATGGTTATGAGGGTAAAGATTGTACTCTCTGTGCAGATATGTGTCCAATGCCAAATCCACTCAGTGCCATTGCAATGGTAACAACGGGAGTTGGCATTACAAAACCAATGATATATGATGGATGTACGGGATGTGGTGTATGTCAAGAGGTGTGTCCAACTTCAGTACCATCAATTGTCATTAAACCTAGAATGACTTACGAAGAATACTATGCAAACAAAGATTAAAGGGAAAATATGAAAATAAAAATTTTATTACTCGCTTCAAGTGTACTACTACTGACAAGTTTTAGTGGATGTGGAGAGAAACAAGATAAAGAGTCAGCACAAAATATTAAAACTGCTTCGCAGAATGCACCTCTTATAGAAGTAACACATAATGACAATGCAAAAGAGATAAAAGTAGCCCAAAAAACTGCTGATGCAAATCAGAGTAAATCTTACTACCTTGGTTACAATATTAATAGTGAATATGATGAAAATGCACAACCAGCGAATAAAGATGCTGCAGTAAGAGTAAAACCTAGAACTTCAGTAGATGCCAATATGCATGTTAGAAGTCCTTACGAAAAGATTCAAGTCTCGTTGCTTGTGAGAAAAATGAGTAAAAAATTTATTGTAAAGTGTTCTGCTTGTCATAATGACTATGCAAATGGAATCATAGGCCCATCACTACTCAACAAAGATGCAGAGACTATCTTTAACAAAATTGCAGAGTTTAAAAGTGGTGCAAAATCCAATCCACTTATGAGTGACTTAGTCAAAATGATGAGTGAGGATGAGATACGAGAGATGGCTCAAGAGATCTATAAATTTAACCAAGAAATACAATCAATGAAGGAGAAATAATGAAGAACATAATAGTAGGAATTTTTACACTTATAATTCTAGGGCTAATGGCATGGACTGCATCAAATGGTGGTGCATACCAAGGTGGTCAATACAATAAGGTTATCAAAGACTTTGGCGATACAATGACAAATGCAGCTACAACAGCTATTGCTGAAGAGAAAACTGATAGAGAAAAAGAGAATGAAGCTCTCTCAGCTCTTAGAGATAAGGCTGGTAATGCTGGTGCATTTAAAGTATCTCAAAAATACAAAAGTAAGTGTTCATCTTGTCATGGTGTAAATGGTTCAGGCTTTCAAAATGGTAAAAAAATGATGGGTCCTAAACTAATTGGTCAGAGTGCAGATGTACTCTATAAAGATTTAATTGACTTTAAAGATGGACGCAAAGAGAACCTAGTTATGAAAGGTCTCTTAATGAAACTTAATGAAGAGGATTTAAGAGAGTTAGCTGATGAGATTGGCGAGTTTCCAGCTCGTGCTCAAGCAATGAAGAACGGTAAATAATTTAAATCTAAAGGTACTCAGATGGATAAGTATAACAATCGTGAAACCATAAAAAATACAACTTTTTGGTCAACTTTTTTTGATACAACACGAGATGGTAAAAAGAAATTTTCTTACAGAATGAAGCGATGGATTTTAGTTATATCTATTCATCTTCTTTTCTTTTTATCATTTTTTATAGATTTGCAGATGCTAGAAGGTACACTAAGTGGTTCTAGGTTTTTAGGTTTTCACATGATAGACCCATTTATGACTATGGAGATGTTTCTCTCTACATACCATATGCCTATTAACATCATTATTGGTACTTCGACTATTGTTATTGTCTACCTTCTTGTTGGTGGTAGAAGTTACTGTGCATGGGTCTGTCCTTATGGGATTTTAAGTGAAATAGGCGAAAAATGGCACAATACATTAGTTAAAAAGAAAATTATAAAAAGTAGAAAGTTTGACCATAGAGTAAGACATATCTTCTGGGCAATCTTTCTAATTTTATCTTTTACAAGTGGTTACATAGTTTTTGAGACCTTCAACGTGATTGGTATTTTAAGTCGTGCTATCGCTTATGGATGGAGTGTTGCACTTATCTGGGTAGCTGTTGTTTTTGCTATGGAGGTTTTCTTCTCTCGTCGTGCATGGTGTACTTACATCTGTCCTATCGGGACAACTTACGGTTACATTGGTAAAGTCTCTGCTCTTAGAATTGAGTGGAATGACAACTGTGATAGCTGTATGGTCTGCCATGATGTCTGTTTTGAGCCTCAAGTTCTTGAAATTACAAAAGCAAAATATAAAAAACAGATAGATGAGAAAGAGATAGTAACTCAATATATTACTGGTGCGGATTGTACACTTTGTGGTCGCTGTGTAGATGTTTGTCACGAAGATGCGCTAAAATTTGATTTTAGATTAAAAGGTCTGGTATAAAGTATGATAAAAGTCTCAAATCTCACTAAAAAGTTTGGCTCTCATGTGTCACTCGACAGTGTTAACTGTGAATTTAACAAAAATGAGTCTATTGCACTTATGGGTGCAAATGGTGCAGGAAAAACAACTCTTATTCGTTCTATTTTAGGGTATTACCACCCAAATAGTGGAGAGGTTCTCATCAATGGGCTTGACCCCATCAAAGAGAGAACTAAAGTCCTTAAAGATATAAGTTTTGTGCCCCAACTTCCACCTCCGATTAAACTTAGTATTGGCGAGTTAATGCAGTACATTAGCATAAGTGCCGATGTCGACAGAGAGCTCATTAGCCACTATGCAAGTGAGATGAAACTTGATATAAAAGCAAATATGAATAAATCTTTTTTTAAACTTAGTGGTGGAATGAAGCAGAAACTTCTCATTGCGATTTCACTTGCTAAAAAGAGTGACATCATTATCTATGATGAGCCAACAGCTAACCTTGACCCAAAAGCGAGAGATGATTTTTACAGGCTTCTTAAGCAAAATGAAGAGGAGAAGGTTCTGCTTTTTGTAACTCACAGACTCGAAGAGGTTCAAGATTTAGTCAACAGACAGATCTATATGGATTTGGGAAAGATTGTTTCAGATGAAAAAGTTTAAACTTCTTTTTGTAGCAATTTTTGCAATTTTTTCTTTCTCTGCTTGTAATTCAACACAGAGTGAAGTCAAACAGAACAGTCATATTTGCCCTCAGTGCAAGATGGAACTCCCACGTTCAAATGTGCATACTGCAACACTTAACGTGGATGACACTACAAAATACTTTGATGATGTCGGATGTATGGTTTTATGGGCTCAAAAGCATGAAATAGATTTAAAAAACTCTAAAATTGAAATCTTTTCAAATGATACATCAAAATATATCGATGCACAGAGTGCATTTTATAGCATTAATGAAAACACACCTATGCATTATGGATTTTCTGCTTATGAAAAACCAAAAGAGGGTGTCATTAGTTTTGATGAGATGCAGATAAGAATGTTACGAGGTGAGCACATGGCAAACCCAAAAATTAGAAAACATATACTGGGGTATTAATGAAAAATTTATTTTTAATCGCATACTTAGACTTAAAAGAGTCTCTTCGTGCCAAATGGTTTATAGTCTACTCACTTGTCTTTGGTGGACTTATAGCACTCTTTTTTATTGCAGGGGTTACAGAGAGTCAAGTAATGGGCTTTAGTGGGCTGAGTCGTCTTCTACTGATGTACATACAGATTACTATTGTCATACTTCCGATATTTATCCTCATTACAACAGTTCGTTCTATCTCTGGTGACAGAGACAACCATATTTTAGAGTATATGTTAAGCTTTCCAATCTCACTTAAACAGTACTACTGGGGTAAGATAATCGGACGTTTTATAACTGTTTATCTTCCTGTTCTTTTTGCAATGGTTATCGCAATTGTTTATGGAAGTTTTAAAGGTGCTTCGATTCCTTGGAATATCTTTTTCCTCTACACCGGACTTCTTTTTGCCATGAGTAGTGCATTTTTAGGTATAGCATTTTTTATCTCGTCGTTTGTAAAGTCCTCTGAAGTAGCTCTAGGAATTGCCTTTTTTGTATGGATATTCCTACTTGCATTTATAGACATTGCACTCATTTCACTTATGATGCAACAGCGTTTTAATGAAGAACTTATTATTCTCATAGCACTACTTAACCCTATGGAGATTTTTAGAGTTGCCGCTATCTCGCTCTTTGATCCTGAACTTACAGTTATGGGTCCTGTCGCATTTTATATACTTGACTCTATGAGTCAGACAGTTTTTGTTCTACTCTCAATTATTTACCCACTCTCTATAGGTTTGCTATTTGCATTTTTAGGGTATAAAATATTTGAGAAAAAAGATTTAGTTTAATGAAGGAATCACAATGAAAAAAATACTTTTAAGTTTAGTTTTACTCTCAAGTCTACTCTTCTCATATGAGATGAATTATGATAAAAATTCTTCCTGTTTAGTTAGACATCTTAAAGTCTATCAAAACCCTGCATGGGTAGCTAAAATTGAACTTCAAAATGGAAAAAAAGTTTTTTTCTCCTCACCAAAGTCAATGTTTGAGTTCTACTTTAGACCGGGTAAATGGTATGACCTTGGTGTAAAAAGTGAAAAAGATTTTAAGTACATCTATGTTACAGATTTTAAAACACTTAAACCGGTTAAAGCCAAAGGTGCTTTTTACATCTACGGTACAAATGTAACCTCGCCTGCTGGGGATGATTTAGTAGCATTTGACTCCTATGCAGATGCAGAAGAGTTTAGTAAAAAGCATAACGGTAAAAGAATTCTAGGGTTTCGTGATGTAAGTGATGCCCTTATACGACTTATAAATGGGAGAATATAACTATGACTAAGCCAACACCAATAGATGAAGAGATACCTCTAGACCCGAAAAGATATATAGTGAGTGAGACTGATGCCAAAGGAAGAATCACTTTTGCAAATGACTACTTTATGGAAGTCTCTGGTTATACAACAGAGGAGCTCATAGGGACACCTCACAATATAGTAAGACATCCCGATATGCCAAAGGTTGTTTTTAAGCTTTTATGGGAGACAATATCTCAAGGGAAAAATATCAATGCCGTAGTTAAAAATCTTGCAAAAGATGGAAGATACTACTGGATTTTTACAGAGTTTGAAACAAGAAAGGACACAGATACTGGCAAGATTATCGGCTATCATGCGGCGAGAAAAAGTATCTCTAAACATGTAATAGAGATTATTGATGGGCTGTATAGTGCACTCTTGCAAATAGAAGAACATGGAACAGTTGAAGATGCAGAACGCCATCTCGTAGACTTCTTAAAAGCCAAAGGTGATGACATGGAGTTTGCTAACATTATGGAAGAGATACATAGGTTTTACTAGAACCACGTTACAAGAGGGAATAAGATATGAAATTTATACTATTACTTTTCTCTCTTTCCTCTCTTCTTTTCTCAAATGCACTTCAAGATGCCATTGACACCGCCAAACCCTACTCCACGTTAAGACTCTCCTCTGGAATATACAGAGGTAATATAACCATCAGCAAACCTTTAAATATTATTGCAAATGAGCCCAACGTGGTTATAGAGGGTAGTAGGGATTCCAACGTGGTTACGATACAAAGTTCTTATGTAACACTTAAAAACCTTACTATTAGAGGGAGTGGAGAGAGAATAGATAGACTTGATTCTGCTATTTCTATAAGTAAAGCTAGATACATTGAGATTATAGGTTGTAAACTCCTTGATAGCCTCTACGGTATAGATATGAATATGGTAAGCGACTCCAAGATCTCAAACAACTACATCACTTCTAAAAAAAATGAACTAACTCTTCGAGGCAATGCCCTTAAACTCTACTATGCTCACAATAATATCTTTTTTAACAACACCATTGAGTACTCAAGAGATGTTACCCTAAACTACTCGCATAACAACCTCTTTGAGGGAAACAGTTTTGAGCATAATAGATTTGCCACACACCTAAGCCTAAGTAACCAAAATAGTTTTAAAAACAATAGCTACAAGTACAACTCAGTCTCTATAATGATAATGGGAGCTAAAGATACGAACATAAGCAACAACTCCATACTCAGCTCAAATGGTGCGGCAGGGATAGGAGTAGTCATAAATGGTGTAAAAAACTTCGTCTTTGAGCACAACACTCTGAGTTTTAATGCAAAAGGACTCTATATAGATGGTCAAGAGAAACGCAAAGGCATAAAAAGATTTATAAATCATAATGAAATCTCATATAACGGCGAAGCCTTTCACTTTCATGCAAGTATTAAAGATAACAGCATTACTCATAACAGAATATTTGGCAATATTGATGATGTCGTTAAAGATGTAGAGGGGAGTTTTGGGAGTTCCAACGTGGTTGAGTACAACTACTGGGACAGATATGCAGGATTTGACAGAGATGGCGATGGAATTGGAGATAACTCCCACCAAGTCTACCAATATGCTGACCAACTCTGGCACTATAACAACAAAGTCAAATTTTTCTATGCAAGCCCCATAATGAGCCTACTAAACTTCCTCTCAAACCTCGCACCCTTTGTAGAACCTAATCTTATTATGGAAGATGAGAAACCTGTTTTTTAAGCTACTTCCCTATTTTAATGACTCTTCGCAGTAGTTCATTATAGTCAACTATCTCTTGACCCTCTTTGATACTCTCTTTTGATTTGTGAGCAGAGAAGCCATAAGCCATTGGGGTTATGTTTTCAGTATCATAGTATGCTTTTTTAGCATCAATCCACTCGCCTGTGTCTACATCAGTTATCCACACTATGGCACTCTCTTGCCACGTTATGTTCTCCTCTTCAAACCACAGAGCCATACAGCCAATATCATCAAACATATACTTTTTCCCAGTTTTTGGGTTTCTTACTTGAGTAGTATTATGTCTATCACTCACAACCATCACACATCTTGCACACATATCTCTGTCCCAGTGAACCTTTGCGACACCGCTCATATCTTTTTTTTCACAAGCACTAAATGTCAACACACTCAGAGCCACAAGTAAAAGTTTTATATACATCAAAGCCAAACTCCATTTTTTATATAAAATATTATAGGATATAACGAAAGCAATATAACGTAAAGGGTGTTAAAAGCAAAAGAGATTTTGTAGTTTCTTAACCTATTTTTCGCATCTGTCTCAATAAAACCCGTTACCAAACCGTAAAAAGTCCCTAAAAACAGAAGTGCATAGATAAGATACCCAACATAGTAGTAGTCACTCTGAAGGTAACAAAATGCACAGTGGTGAGAAGGGAGTTCATAAATATATGTCCCAAAAAAAGTGATAAGTGTCACGATGGAAATAACAATAAAAAGTAGATTTGCTACTGAGTAGAGGTAGCGTCTTTTGAGAAAGAAAAAGAGAGTTATAAGCAGGTAATTTAAGTAAAAAATACTTACTAATGTGGTGTTACCAATAGCAAAGATTTGTGCCATGTAAGAGCCTGCTGAACTTGAGTAAATTGTCCCACAACAGCTAACCATCTCCTCTAAATCAATTGCTCCAAACATAATGCCTTCTAAAATTATCTCCCCTATAAAGAGAAAAAAAGCGACTATGAAAAAACCAAACTTGAGTTTTGTGTATGGCTGGTTTTCATGTTTTACATCTTCATTGTGAAGCACTATCCAGTAGGCAAAAATATAAAGATTTATGATTTTTAAAACAAAAAGGTAGTTCCCATAGTCGGTGGCATCCACAACCCCCGCACCACACATCGCACCCGTTAAAACATTAGAAATCTTGTCAAGTGTAAAGATAAAAAAGAGAAATAGTGGCACTTTTATGGCAAAAATATACTTCACAATAGTCGCGGCTAAATAGCTCTGCTTCTCAAGTGCATACTGTGTTTTAGTTGTGGCATTTGCATCCCACTTTAGAAAGATTCTCACACTTAAAACAAAGGCTACTGTGCCAAAAAGAGCAAAAATAGCATTTAAAATAAGTATGGTTAAAATCTCAGGGCTTAAAATCATAAAAGAATTTTTCCATTATGTACTTCTATCTCTCTGTCTACAAAGTCCAAACCAAAAAAGAGTGGGTCATGTGTAGCTATGACAATAGTCTTTCCTAGGCTCTTTAGCTCACGAAGTATCTCTATAAAAGCGAGGGAGAGTTTCTCATCTAAGTTCGCAGTCGGCTCATCTGCTAAGATAATTTTAGGAGAATTTACATTTGCACGGGCAATCGCCACACGCTGCTGTTCGCCTCCAGAGAGATTTTTAACTATCGCACTCTCTTTATGCTCTATAGCAAAAAGCTTCATAACCACGTTGAGCTTCTCTTGTGCCACACTCTCTTCTAGGTTAAGAGGCACTAAAGGCAGGAGAATGTTGTCTCTTACACTCAGAGTTGGCACGAGGTTATACTTTTGAAAAATAAAACCGATATTGTCTCGTCTATAAACAGAAGCAAAATTATCTAGCAGTTTTGAGATTTTTTTTCCATCTACTAAAACCTCTCCACTTGTAGGTTTTGAAAGAGCGGCAATGATGGAGAGTATGCTACTCTTTCCACTTCCACTTGCACCCTTTAGCACAACAAGTTCACCCTCTTTTATGTCGAGGTTCACATCTGCTAATGCCGTGACACTGTCATTTTTGTTGAGTTCGTATATTTTGGTTACATCTCTTAACTGTATCATCTTATAACCTCGTCAGCATCGAGAGTTGCTACTCTCCATGAGGGGATAATTGTCGCGGCCACATAGATGGGAACACTCAAGAAAAAGACTAAAAAGAGAGTTTGAACATCAAAAATAAAAGGTAGCTCAAATGTGGGTTTAAGATCGCTAAAGCCTACAAAAATCTCACGAAGTAGTGGGGCTTGAAGTACATAAACAAAAAATAGAGCAAACATAACCCCCATCACATAGGCAAAAACAGAGACTATAGCCGACTCATAAAACTTCTCTTTGAGTACATCTTCCACTCTCCATCCTATCGCTTTGAGTATACCAATTTCTCGTTTTTCCTCACTACTTAAACCACTTGCTTTGTCGTAAATAATCACAAAAAATGTAAAAAGTGCAATGATAAAAAGTGCTAAAAAAACACCCGACTTGTAGTTAAAAATATTTTGGTAACTTACTCGTAAATCTTCATTTGTTATGACTCTTGCATTGGGGTTTAAGAGCTTTATTTTACTCGCTATTGTACTTATCTCTTCAGGATTTGCAACAGTGACTACTATGTCAGTTGCACTCTCTTGGCTCATATCAAAAATCTCTCTTACATCCTCTTTACTCATCACTATAACATCGTTAGACTCTAATGTGGTCTGAGCATCAAAAACACCACCAAGAGCAACTCTTTTCATACTTCCATCAGGTTTTACAAAGTTCAAATACTCTTTGTAGTAATTTTGTTCCATACTACGTTGTACACCTTGTCCAACTACCATTGAACTATTTGCATCGAAGTCGAAACTCTTTACAATCTTTGCCAATGACTCTTTGTACTGTGTCTCAAACTGATCCACACCTACAAGAGTAAAGTAGACTCCAGCATGCTCAAAGTAGTAGTAACCCCAAACTCTGGCAGTAGCATCACTCACACCGTTAATACTCAAAATATCATCCACTCTATCCACGTTAATGTCGTAGTGTCGCCCTGCTTTCATGTTTTGCACTATTATCTGAGGAAGTGCTTCTACCGTAGAATCTAGCTCATACTTTATGGAGTTTGTTATGTAAAAAATGGAGCTTAAAAGTGCAGTTAAAAGGGTAAAAACCACCACTATAAAAATATTTTTACTTCTTTGTCGAAGGAGTGCATTGATTGCATACTCTATGAGGTAGAAATTTATCTTACTTTTCATCGGTAACTCTTTTTGAATTTTGTATAGTTGAGTGAGACATTACAAAGGAGGAATAAGAGTACTCTCTTAAGGCTCCATCATCCCCATATATCTCAAAGATAGTGCTCAAACTTCGGTGTCTGCTAGCATAACTCTCGCTAGAGAGTGCCAAATCAGGTAGACCAACCAATTCGACAAAGGCAATTTTTTTCTCTTTTGCACTCTGACTCATTGTATTGCTACTCTGTAAATAGACTAACTCCACGATAAAGAGACTTAGTAAAGAAGTAGCTAAAAAAAGAAGTGTACGGCTCTTTTTATTCATCGAGTTTATAGACTTCTTTTGCAACTATTTTATCAAAAGCGACAACTTCTGTCCCCCTATGATCCATATAAAAAGTTTTTGCGTCACTCTTATGTTCAAATGGAATTAGTTCATTTCCCATTGGTCCATAAATATCGCTCCCTAAAACATAGTAAGCTTTTGTAGCATCTATCGCTTTTTGTGAGTAGTAGTCTGTCACTAAGATTTTACTAATACCCTCTTTATGTTCAAAGTAGTACTTCATCAAATCCTTCACACCATCAAAAGAGAGGTGTTTTTCCCCATAGTAAATCTGTGCAGCCCACTTAGGATACTTATAGATAAACATACCGCAAACTGGGCATTTCTCATCTTTAGTGACTTCAATATGCCCAGCAACCACGTTAGAGCCGCCTAGTCGTTTAACTTCCCATAAATACAGAGTAAGTGCTTGAAGCTGTTTCTCTTTAAGAGGCTTACAGAGTTTTTCATTTTTTATGGCAGCTTTTAATTCGTTTATTTGAGCATACTTATTTGCATCTATATCTTGTTGACACATTTTAGTAAAAATCTTTTTCCCCATCGGGTAAACTTTTTTCTCTTTTTTCTTTGTAATCATTGCTATATCTAGGGCTAAAGACTTCTGTGCCATAGAGAGTGCCGATGCAAAGTCAACTACTTTACCTTTATACTTTTTTGCAAACTCTTTTGCATCTGCTTGGTTTTTAAATGCTAGTTTACTGACCTTTGCCATAGTCCCTGGAATTTGAGAGCCCACAACATAAAATGCAGTAGTTGCATCGATGAGTTTTTCCGTTTTAGCATCGACTACCTTAACGTGGTTCGTGTTTATTGTATGCTCCTGCATGTCAACAACTAGACATCGCATTGAACAGTACTGTCTTGGTGTTTCATCTACTAGTTTGGCACTGTGTGAAGTTTTATAAAAAGCTTTAATACTCATGCCACATACAGGACACCACGGCTTCTCTTTTCCTTGTTGGATTAAAATAGGTTTTTCTGAGGCAACTTTACTAAAATGAGCGGCATTTAAATTAAGTGTTAAAAAAGTTAAGAATATAAGTAGAACGGAGAGTTTGTTAATAAACATAATATTTCCTAAGTAATGTAATGAAGTAAAAGGTGCTAACTACCATAAGTAGTTAGCTAAGGTTTTGAACTATTCAGTAAGTTCTATCAGAATATCTTTTATCATATTTTGAGTTTTACGAACTTCTTTTAGTGTCTCTTCTTCTGTAATACCTAAATCATCTATCCAGTTAGTGATAGATGGGTAAGCAATATGTACAGTATCATCAGATTTTTTCTTATAAATTACAAGTGAAAAAGGAGCATAAGCACCAGCATCTGGGTGATTTTTAGAGACAGGATAAATTGCATTAAATCTTATAATCGAGTATGTATCGAAAAAATCATATCCAGCATGCTCAATTGTGTAAGATTTTGGAATAAGGTACCCTACTGGCCCTAATTCACTCTCTAACTCATCTTTAAAACCATCTTTAGCATCTATGTAGCTTTCGCCATCTTCTAGTTCAAACTCAGTTGTAAACTCAGTTACAAGTGACTCTCCTGAAGGTTTTACATTATGCTTTACTTCAAGGTACTTACCATTTGGTAATGCTTTATGAAGTGCTTTATCTACTAACTTTGAGTATGCTATAAGATCTGGGTTTGTTGCAGGAATTTTTGTGATTCTAGCCATTCCCGCTAAAGAGAGAGTAGAAACATTAATACTTCCATTTTTTCCAGAGTAAATCGACATTGAGAGAGGTGTAATTAGACCTATGTTAGGGTATTTATTCATAAGTTTTGAAACCATTTTAGCATTTGTAAAAATTGCTAAGTTATACTTTTTATGATGAACACTTCCGTATCTTTTTGAAAAAATTGAGTTCATATCGTTGTTTACATCAACTACTACACCTGTGGATGTAAAAGCTTTTTCTATGCTTTTAGCATCAATTGCACCCTTTTTATTATCAACACTAAAGATTTGTAGATTTTGAGTGTTTGCAGAGAGAGTGACACCTAGCGTTAAAAACGCACCGATTATGATTGCTGAAATTTTTTTCATTATTATCCTTCATATTACAATGTATGTATTCTACTATGTTTTATGGAAATATCATCAAATTTTGGAGTAATAGTTGGCATATTTTGCCAAAGGAGGGGAAGAGTTACTTAGTTATAGTAACTCGAAGAAGCATAAGGCGTCTTATAAAAAGTATCACAAGGGCTACGGCTAAAATTTTAAAATCTATCTCACTCGCTATATGAATATTTTCAAAAGTGTCACTCTGTGTTGCTTCTATTCCCATAGCTTGCATGGAAAGAATTTTTGGAGCATAAACAGCACTAAACATGAGTGATGAGAAGATGACCGTTACAGCAGCTCCAAAAGCGATAGCATCACGTTGACCACTCTTATAAATGTAAGCTTCATAAAGGACAACAAATATAGCTAAAAAATAGATCCAGTAAGAGAATCTATGAAAAATCTCGCCCATGATAATACCAGCATTGTAGTGGTTCATAAGCATATCTACTAAAATTTTATCTGTGTGAAAAATAACAGGTGCAGCGATTGCACCAAGAACCAAAACAGCACCAAATGTTGCTGCTAAAACGACTAAATAACTAAAATCAGTATACATTCTACTACTCAAGTTCCAACCTTTAGGGTAAAGCCACGGTCAAAGTCACTCAAATCTTTATAAAATTCTAAAGTGTTAAATTGCGTCTCTTTTAAATATTGTGTTATTTTACCCTTTTGGTCATAACCCATCTCACAAGTAAACAAGTTAATCTTTCTCTTTAAGGCTTCATCAAGCAGTTTTTGAATGATTTCATCGCCAACAGTTCCACCAAAGAGAGCATTTTGGGGCTCATAAGAGAGATTTGACTCTAGCTTCTCTTCATCAGCTATATAGGGAGGATTAGAGACAAGGTAGTCAATCTTTTCATCGACCACATCCAAAAGCGAACCCAAACGTAGTTCAATGCGTTTTTTAAGTCCAAATTTGGCTATATTTTTCTGAGCCACGTTGAGAGCTACTTGGGAAATATCTACAGCGATAAACTTAGCATTTACAAAGTTTTGTGCAAGTAGTATAGAGATAATCCCACTTCCAACTCCAACTTCTACAAAGGTCATCTCTGCATTTTTATCTTCAACCCTCTTAAGAACTTCATCGATGAGGAGTTCTGTTTCAGGACGAGGAATGAGAGCTCCCTCATCTATGTAAAACTCTTGGGAGTAGAAGCTAACGTGGTTTACTATGTATTCAAAAGGTTCATTTTTGGCTCTGCGCTCTGCCCACTCAAAAAGCTTCTGGACATTGGGAACTTCACTGTTTGAGTTTGTAATGAGCCAGAGTTCATCTTTTTGTAGATGTGCCATAAGAAGTAGTTGTGCCTCACGCGAAGCTCTTGGGATATGTGGGCTCAACGTGGTAGTAATGTGCTTGAGCACATCTTTGACTAAATTTGTGCTTCGCATTTGCCCTCTAAAGATGTTTTGTCAACATTTCCAACATCTACACCGAGTTCTTTAAGTCTCTCTAAGACAGGCGGGTGTGTGTAGTGAAAAAAGATATAAAGCGGGTGAGAAAGTGGAAAACTTTTGTTTTCAGTCACTAACTTTTTAAGTGCATTTGCAAGTTCTATAGCACCTGCTGGCCCACCTAGTTCACTTCCCATTTTATCGGCTTCATACTCATTGTGACGACTCACAACTCCCATAATCGGCATCATCACAAAACTTAGCACTGGCATAAAAAGCATAAGTAAAATCATAACAAGATAAGGTGTTTGACTCATACCCATCTCTAAAAAGAGTGACTCAGGAAGATTACCAAAGATTCCAAACATTGCAAAAAGCATCACACCAACAAGGGCGATATTTTTGTAGATGTCGCCATGTGCAAAGTGCCCTAGTTCGTGCCCTAAAACAGCTAAAAGTTCTTTAGTAGTCAGTTTTTCTATGAGAGTGTCAAAAAGTACCACTCTTTTTGCCTTACCAAAACCACCAAAGTAAGCATTGAGTCTCGCATCACGTTTAGAAGCATCACTCACAAAAACACCTGAACTTACAAAACCAGTCTTATCCATAAGCTCTTTTATCTGCTCATCTAGCTCTTCATCTTTGAGCGGTGTCAGTTTGTCAAAAAATGTAGCACGAAAAGCGGGGTAAAGCATATTTATAAGAATAATAACACCAAAAATAAAAACAAAACTCCATAACCACCAGAGGTCAAAACTACTCATAATAAGGTAGATTCCCCAAACAACAGCAGAACCAAAAACAATTGTCATCACAGTTGCTATAAGAGTATCTTTTATCCAGAGTCCTAAAGTTGACTTGTTAAAACCAAACTCTTTGTCTAGTACAAATTTTTCGTAGTATCCAAAAGGCAGAGAGATAAGAGAGCCTATCATAATGAAACCCATAACAATAGATATGTTCATAATCGCATCATCTTGGAAAAAGAGATTTTGCTCTAAAAGACTTATTCCAAAGCCTATCCAAGCGATAAAAAGAAGGTAATCGACAAAGGAGTTTACAATAGCGAGTTTCTCTTTAGCCACAGCATAGTTACCTGCCTTTAAAAACTCACTTGGCAGTAGTAAAACAGCCTCTTTTCTTTTAGCTATGTTGATGTAGCCAATCTGCATTACACTCGTGTAAATGGAGACTAAAACATATAATGTGTAGATGCCTACAATAATAGTTAACATATTTACTACCTTTAATTTTTAAAATTTTGTGATTTTATCATAAAATCAGTAAGAGAGAATAAACAACTTAGCTTATCTGACTGGCATAACTTTAATCTGTTCTTGTACTTCTATACGGTCATCTTCATCGTATGCATTATATACAAATGAGTATACTACACCCATAAGTAATCCTGCCAAAATTACAGCCCACACTACCTTTCTTTTCTCACCTTTTAAAGTATTGTAATCACCTATATCTTCTAATCTTGGTTCACTCATAATATTATCCTATTGATTTATTTTTACAATAATAACAGAGCAATAGTAGATTTGGTGTATGAAATAGAAATTAATTTGACGATTTAAGTGTTCTTTTTGGTTTATTTTATCGTCAGAAATCTATTTTTCGTAATCAACAACTTTTGCTCCTGATGTAACTTCTTTTATGAGTGCTACCACTTTAAGATGCTCGGGGTGTATAGCATAACAAGCAAGAGCATCTTTAGACTCAAATGTAGAGTATAAAGAGAGGTCAAAGGCACGTTCAGAACCATTAAAATCTACACCAACCTCAATAGACTTTAACTCATCAATTTTTTCTACTAAAGCATTAAGCTCTTTTTCTACCTGCTGAATATTTTGAGTTTTATTTTCTTCACGAAACTTAAACATTACTATATGAACTATCATTTTTAATCCCTTTTTTAGTGATAGTTTAGCATAATATACAGATGAAAAAAACACTCAAAGAACTTTATGGCGTTGGCATACTCTTTAGCTATTTTTTTAAATGGCCCTACCTCTTAGGCTACCCTTACCTCTACACTCATGGTCTGAACAATAACTTCATTCTTGATGGACTCTGGTTCTTTGCAATATTTTTGATTTTAAAAGATATTTATGATGTTGTGAAGAAGAGAAAAGAGAACAAGGAGTAGACTCCCAGTCAAGCTGAGAGTGACGATACTGGATCTTCAGCTTGAGCTGACAATTAAAGTGTTTCTGTCATCTAAGCTTAGAGTGACATCTAAAGAGTTCTGTCATCCTCAGCTTGACTGGGGATCTAACTTATACTTACGACAATATACCTTTCCAAAAGTACTCTGCAATAATTACAATCAAGAAAATTCCTACAAGATTTAAAATTATCCCATAACGAATCATATCTTTTACATTTACAGCTCCACTACTCATAGCTATCGCATTTGGAGGAGTTGCAATAGGGAGCATAAAGGCATAACTAGCACAGAGTGTAGCTACCATCATAAATAGAGTCGTGTTTATACCAGCTTGCTCTGAGACTGAGTATATTACTGGAAGCATTATGGAAATAAGTGCGGTGTTTGATGTTATCTCAGTTGTAAAGGTTATAAGAAAAGCCACAGCAAAAAGTAGCATAATAGGTGATAAGTGTGTAATCATTAAAAGATAAGAAGCAACTTCATCCGCAAGCCCCGTTCCACTAAAAGCTTTTGCAATACTAAAACCTGCTCCAAAAAGAAAAATAATTCTAAAAGGGATTCGACCCTTATCTTCCATCCAATCAAGGATATTAAAAGGGGGCATAAACATTAATAAGCCTGCTCCAAGAAGAATACCTGATTCACTCAAACCAAGTCCTCCCCAAAATGGTTTCATAGGTGCATTAACTAGTAAAAGAGCAATCAAACCACCTAAAACATAGAGTACTTTTTTCTGATCCACGTTGAGCGGTATTTTATTAGAGTCTCTCTCTATAGGTCTATTATGGACACCAAGGCTTAGTAGTAAACTAACCACAACCATCATAGCTAAAGAGAGGGGTGCAACCATCCATACCCACTGAAAAAAGGGTATAACTTCCATACCGTGGTCATCCATAATACCTAATAAAATAAGATTCGGTGGTGTCCCTATGGGAGTTAAAATCCCACCTACACTTGCCCCATAAGCGATGGCTAGAGCAAATCTCATTTTTAATTTTATCTCTTCTGTTATAAAAAGAGCTATAGACATTAGTAACAGTGTTGTTGTTGTATTTGAAAGAATAGAGCTTAAAAGCCCAGAAGTAAGAGCTAAAGAGAAAATCATACCCCGAGGAGTACTTGGAAAGAGTGAGAGAATTTTGTCTGCAATATATGTATGTAGATTACTCTTCTCAACCGCAATAGCAAGCATAAACCCACCTAAAAAAAGGTAAATAATGGGGTGGGCATAATTAGCAGTCGTCGCCTTAGTCGTTAGTATCTCAAAAGATGGAAACAAAATTATAGGTAAAAGGGAAACAACCGCTAAAGGAATACCCTCATTTGTCCAGAGGGTCACAAGAAGAGCAATAATACCTAAAAGGGAAGATTGAACCACGTTGAAGATAGTAAAAGAGAGTGCAAAAACAAAAAGACCAATTAAAAGTGCTAATCCTATCTTGTAAAACTGTTCTTTGTGTTCTAGCATCTTTGTTCTCCTTGTATTAACTCGAAAGCAAATCTTTCATAGACTCTTTAGGGCTTTTTCCCTCTAGCATCTCATAAACCTCTTTGGCTATGGGGAGGTAGAGGTCTCGTTTTTTTGAGATTTCTTGGAGTGCATAGGTTGTGCCTATCCCCTCTGCTACCTCGCCTAAGTCACTCAGTATCTGCTCTTGAGATTTTCCTTTTGAGAGACCAAGTCCTACTCTAAAGTTTCTACTCATCTCAGATGACGCTGTAAGGAACAAATCCCCTGCTCCACCTAAACCTACAAAAGTTTCCTCTTTAGCACCATAAGCCATACCAAAACGTTGCATTTCGACTAGTCCTCGGCTAATGAGTGCAGCAGCAGCATTATTACCAAGCCCCATTCCTGCACAGATACCTGCGGCAATAGCTATAACATTTTTGTAAGCCCCTGAGACTTCAGCACCCATTACATCTGTTGAAGTGTAGGCCTTTATGAACTCTGGGAAAAGTGTAGCAAACTCTGCGGAGAGTTCTTCGTTCTCAGAGTTTACCACTAAGGCAGTTGGGAGAGACTGCATAACCTCTACTGCAAATGATGGGCCCGAAAGAAAAGCGATATTTTTATTTGGAATATGCTTCTCATAAATCTCATTTAAAAACTTGCCACTTGAAGCCTCTATACCTTTTGAAGCAACTAGAACTTTCTGCCCTGAAAAAACAAAATTCTCTTCTAACCACTGTGAAACTTGCTGTGCAGGTACAGTTATGACAAGGTACTCACACTTTAAAATTTCCTCTAAAGAGACAAAATTCTCTACATCTCTAACTCTTCGTGAATTTATAAATACTTCATTATCTCTACTAAATGCAAATGCTAATGCCGAACCCCATTTACCAGCTCCAATTACTCCAATTGACATATCGGTTACTCCCTATCTGTTTTTCAAACTCTTTAATATCTTTCTCATACCCCACAACAACTAAGACATCACCCTCTTGAATAATATGACGCTTTGCTTTTGATGAGTAGATAAATTCACTACTCATATCTTTATGCATAAGAGATAAAACAACTATACCATGGTAGTGACTCCAGTCTATACTTGAAAGCTCTTCATCTTGAATATGGCTCTCGTTTGATATTTTAATTTGTGCTATTTTCAGATCACTCTCTTCGTAAAGTATTTCATGTAAAACACTATTTGAAATTGGATTTTCAAGCATATTTGTAATAATATCAGCAGTTGTCTCCACAAGAGGAATAACCTTATTCGCTCCAGCCATAAGTAATTTATTTGCATTTTCTTTATGTGAGGCCACAGCAATAATTGATAAATTTTCATATGATGCCCGTAGAGATATTACTAAAAAAATATTTTCAGATGTCTCTTCTAAAACACAAAACACAATAGACTCTTCAATACTTATGTCATCTTCAATATCTTGCCAATTATCACTTAAATCAAAGTGTGTGATATCATACTGTTCGTTATGAGTATCTTCTTCATCGAGTGAATATATTTTAATCTCTTTATATTCATTCTTTAAATTCTTTATTATTTCAGTTGAGTAGTTATTAAATCCAAAAATAAGAGCACTGTTTTTAAGCATTTTTTACCTTAGTATGAATATGTTTGTCAAACTCTTTTACAAAAACTTTATAACCTATTACAAGTAGAAAATCACCTACTTCTAAAAGTGTATCAGCAAGTGGATTAAAATAAAAATGTTTACTATTATGTTTTTGGACACCTAAAAGAACTACTCTGTAATCTCGATTTCCTAACTCTCCAATAGTTGAATAGTTATCAAGTATTCTTTGAGTAATTGCAATTTCTGTAATATTTACATTTGATTTTTCACTACGAAGCTCATGAATTACTTCAAATGCTACAGCCTGCCCAACAAGTTCCATAGTAATAAGTCCTATAAGTTCTTGAGGATAAATGACTTTATTTATACCCGCAAACTGCAACTTTTTACGATTGGAATTCTCCATAAGTAAAGAGAGAATAAATACATCTCTATTGATAGAACGTATAGTTAAAGCAGAGTAAACATTTGCAACATCATCTTCTCTCAAACATAAGACAGCCTTTACCTGTTTATCAAGATTAATATGGATTTTTTTATAGCTTTCTACTTGACCAGGATCATAATTTAAAGCAGTAAAACCATCTTTTTTTGCCTCTTCTACTCGTTCCTGTTTAGCATCCATAATGATGATGTTATTGTTATGTTTTTTGAGTTTTTTTGCAACATCTTGAGCAACACTTTCATAGCCACAAATAAGATAAAAATTCTTAAGTTTTGTAATGTCTTCAATAGTTTTAATCTCTCTAATCTCATCAAGTTTTTCTGTAAATGCAGATACAACAAGAGAAGTAGTAAAAGCAAGTACTGCGATACCTGATATTATAACAACAAGAGCAACAATCCTTCCCTCAAATGTAGTTGGTACAATATCTCCATACCCTACAGTTGAAATAGTTACAATAGACCAATACACAGCTTCAAATAGTGTATCTATGGGTGAATCTGGATTATTAGCTTCCATTACATAAATAAGAACAGATGAAACAAAAATCACAACAGATGCAAAGATGGCAAGTGTAAAAAACTCAAATTTTTTACTGGCAAGTACAGAAGCGAGTGTCTGAAAACTATTCGCATAACGAAAGAGTTTAAAAACACGAAAAAGTATAAATAATCGCAGTAATCTAAGTTCATGAAAGAATGGCATTATTGCAAGTAAATCAATAATAGCAGTAAGAGAAAATATATAAGAGAGTTTTACTTTTAGGATTTTTTTAAATATTATAAAAAGTTTTATATCACGAGACAATAGACTATCATGTTCAGCACGTTGAACCACTATTTTACTCATATCACTATGTATCCAAAATCGTAACAGGTACTCAATAAAAAAGATAATTGATATGACATAACTATTAAAATAGAAAAGATAATCATGAAGTGGATGTTTAACCTCTCGAATCAAGACAGCAACACTTGCGAATATAAGTGAAACCATAAATATATCTACATATTTTTTGTATTTATATTTATTGTTATCTAAAAGATTTTTATAAAACTGTTTTTTAGACTGATAGGATTTTGATGTCTGTAAAAAGTATGCAAAATTTACAATCATTTTTGTAAACATAAATTACCCTAATTTAGCTTTTAAAAGTTCATTAACAGCTTGTGGGTCGGCACTCCCTTTAGAAGCTTTCATAACTTGACCCACAAAGAAACCAAAGAGTTTCTCTTTTCCACCTTTGTACTGCTCTACCTTATCAGGGTTCGCACCAATAATTTCATCACACATCGCTTCAATAGCCCCTGTGTCTGTAACTTGTTTGAGTCCTAGTTTTTCAATAACACTATCAACATCACTCTCATTTTCCATGAGGTAATCAAGCACCTTTTTAGCCGCTTTTCCACTTATGGTTTTATCATCAACTCTTGAAGCTAAAGTTCCAAGCATATCTGCATTTACGGGAGAATTAGTGATGTTTAGTTCACCCTTTAGACGAGCTAAAAGCTCAACCGTAAGAAGTGATGTAGCAGTTTTAGCACTCACTCCTTTTTTACCCATCATAGTCTCAAAAAAGTGAGCCATTTCAACGGCAGAAGTGATAACACCTGCATTGTACTCATTGAGTCCAAACTCTTTGATAAATCTTTCCCGTTTTGCATCTGGAAGTTCTGGAATTTGACTATACTTCTCAAACATCTCATCAGTTACTACAGCTTTAAGTAAATCAGGTTCAGGAAAGTAACGGTAATCCGCTGCTTCTTCTTTG
>Ga0256827_10000185_pt1 | contig 35745 bp, 30 predicted proteins | sample CV84metaG_FD_185977 | JGI IMG/M metagenome (GOLD analysis project Ga0256827, IMG submission 185977) | Hydrothermal vent microbial communities from East Pacific Rise, Pacific Ocean - CV84 | ecosystem: Environmental > Aquatic > Marine > Hydrothermal vents | place: Pacific Ocean: East Pacific Rise... | reverse complement strand
CTCAAGATATATTAGATATTCCCATAGAAAAGTTAGAAACCATAGTAAAACCCACAGGAATGTATCGTAAAAAAGCCCAAGTAGTCAAAGAGGTATCACAAACGCTTATAGATAGGTTCAACTCATCAGTACCAAACAGTAAAGCAGAGCTACTAAGCATCAAAGGAGTAGGAGAAAAAACAACCAACATAGTACTAAACAACGCCTTTAATATCCCAACTATTGCAGTAGATACCCATGTCCATCGTATCCCCAATATGCTCAGGTTTATAGATACCAAAACAGAAAAAGAGACTCAAAAAGAGCTATCGGCTAAAGTCCCCAAAGTGTATTGGAGTAGATTGAATTTCACTATTGTTAGCTTTGGACAGACTATTTGTCTGCCTAGGAGTCCGAAGTGTGAGATTTGTCCGATTGTTTTTTATTGTAATGTAAACGACCCGTAGGGTGCGTTTTCAACGCACCCTAAAACCAAACACGCATAAAATAAGGTTTCGCCGAAAGGCTTTTTTAACCCTTTCGGGGAAATTCTTTTTTTTGCCAATTTTTATTTTTGGTGCGTTGGAAAACGCACCCTACGGGCTTCTTTAAAATCAGAAACATTACAATATGGCATATTACTCACAAAAAATAGGATAAAAAAATGATGAAAAAAATAACAACAATAGCACTAATATCAGCAACTTTTATAGAGATGTAAGGACTCACCCAAGATACTCTTTCCTGACAAAGAGTATCAAGGTGTTCAGTAGAACGAAGCAGAAAAAGAGGAGAACAAATGATACTAAGTATAGAGTCAAGCTGTGATGACAGCTCAATAGCAATAACAAAAATAGAGAACAACGAACTGTTTTTTCACAAAAAGATAAGTCAAGAGAAACAACACGCTATTTATGGTGGGGTTGTGCCTGAACTTGCCTCACGGCTTCATGCGATTGACCTGCCAAATATATTAGAAGAGTGTAAGCCCTATTTTGATGATCTCAAAGCTGTAGCTGTGACCAACCAACCAGGGCTTGGGGTGACACTACTAGAGGGTATCGCGATGGCGAAGACTATCGCTGTGACCAAGGAGATACCACTATTAGCGGTACATCATCTCAAAGGTCATATCTACTCGCTCTTTATAGGTAAGGAGCAGATTTTACCTCTCTTGGTGCTTCTCATATCGGGTGGGCATACTCAGATCATACGGGTGGAGAGCTTGGAGAAGATGACAATACTTGCAACTAGTATGGATGATAGTGTCGGAGAGAGTTTTGACAAGACAGCCAAGATGATGGGGCTTGGCTACCCTGGAGGGCCAATCATCGAAAAACTAGCTCGTCAAGGGGATGAGGATCGTTTTGATCTACCTGTGCCGTTGCGAAACTCTAAGCTGATTGCTTTTTCTCTCTCTGGACTCAAAAATGCTGTACGGTTAACAATAGAGTCTCTAGGAGGAGCAGAGGGGATGAGCGAACAGGATAGATGTGATATATCTGCATCTTTTCAAAAGGCTGTCAAGTTGCATCTGATACAGAAAAGTAAGAAAGTGTTTAAAGAGGAGCATATTAGAGATTTTGCTATCGTGGGGGGAGCTAGTGCCAATCTATATATCAGAAAGGCGTATGAGAAACTATGTGGAGAGTTTGGCAAAAAGCTCCACACTGCTCCACTAGAGTACTGCTCTGACAACGCAGCGATGATAGGTAGATATGCGATAGAAGCATATAAAAAGAGCCTATTTATTGATCCCTACTCTATAGATATTATCCATACCAAAAAACGGCAGAGTGGGACACTGTTGTAAATAGTTTTATTAACACTTTATAACTAAAATTATGGTAAAATAAAGGTTAATTTTTAAAAATTTATACTTTATGGAGTTTATCAATGGCAGAATATGGTGCAAGTAACATCAAAGTCCTCAAAGGTCTAGAGGCAGTAAGAAAACGACCAGGAATGTATATCGGTGATACCTCAACAAGAGGTCTTCATCACCTTGTTTATGAAGTTGTTGACAACTCCATAGATGAAGCAATGGCAGGTTTTTGTGATACGATCAAAGTAACCCTCACAAAAGAGGGATCAGCTATCATCGAAGATAATGGTCGTGGTATTCCTGTAGCGATGCACCCTACCGAAAAGATCTCAGCAGCGACAGTTGTAATGACAGTACTTCACGCTGGTGGTAAATTTGACAAAGATACATACAAGGTCTCTGGTGGTCTTCACGGGGTTGGTGTGTCTGTAGTCAACGCCCTATCAAAAGATCTGAAATTAACTATCCACAGAGAAGGATCTAGCCACGAACAGAACTTCAAAGAGGGAATACCACAAGAGCCTCTAGCTGTTACTGGAAACTCTCGTAAAAAAGGGACAAAGATCGAGTTTTGGGCAGATGATACTATCTTTACAGAGAGTACCACCTTCCAAAAAGAGATTTTGATGAAGAGATTCAAGGAGTTGGCATACCTAAACCCTAAAATCAGCATCGATTTCAAAGATGAGAGAGATGGAACAAAAGAGATCTATCACTTTGAGGGAGGGATCAAACAGTTTGTAGAGGATATGAACACCAAAACCCCACTCTCTACAGCACAGTTTTTTCAAGGAAGCATGGATGATATAGAGATAGACATAGCATTGATGTATTGTGATGCTGACTCAGAAAAGTCACTCTCATTTGTAAACAACATCAAAACTGCTGATGGAGGAACACACGAAGCTGGATTTAGAGCAGGTCTTACCCGTTCTATGGCATCATATATCTCCAAAAATGCCAATGCAAAAGAGAAAAACACCAAAATCACAGGAGATGACTGTAAAGAGGGGCTAATCGCCATCGTATCAGTAAGAGTTCCTGAACCACAGTTTGAAGGTCAAACCAAGGGAAAACTAGGATCATCCTATGTGCGACCACTGGTTCATAAATTTTTCTCTGAAAACTTCAACAAGTATATGGAAGAGAACCCTATAGAAGCCAAAGCAATTATGGCTCAGGTTCTCCTCGCTGCTCGTGGACGAGATGCAGCCAAAAGAGCAAAAGATTTGGTCAAGCGAAAAGACTCTATGAGCATTGGAACACTCCCTGGAAAACTGGCAGATTGTCAGAGTAAAGATCCCGAGATTTCGGAGATATACCTTGTGGAAGGGGATAGTGCTGGGGGCTCGGCAAAGCAAGGAAGAGACCGAGTTTTCCAAGCTATTTTACCTCTAAAAGGTAAGATTTTAAATGTAGAAAAAGCTAGATTGGAAAAAGTGCTAAAATCAGATGAGATCAAAAATATGATCACTGCTCTAGGGTGTGGGATTGGTGAAGAGTTTAACGAAGATAAACTTAGATACCACAAAGTTATCATTATGACTGATGCCGATGTTGATGGTAGCCATATTCAGACACTGCTTATGACATTTTTCTATAGATTTTTGAAACCTGTGATAGAGAATGGGTATCTCTATCTTGCTCAACCACCACTATATAGATATAAAAAAGGTAAAAATGAGACCTATCTCAAAGATGATAAAGCACTCAATGACTTTTTGATTGAAAATGGTATCTCTGTGCTTGAGTCTGAGACTATGGGTAAACAGGATCTTACGGAGCTGTTTAAACTAGTGGCATATTATAAAAGCTCTCTTGCAGAGATAGAGAAACGGTTTGCACTGCCTGAGGTGGTGAGATATATGATCGAAAACCCTGATGTTATCTCTACAAACAATGAGACATTGGCAAAGAGGATTGAAGCATATATTGCAAACTTAGGTTATAATATTTTAAGTAAAACTATAACAGAAGAGATGATTCAACTCTTTGTTCAGACCAATGATGGACTAGAGGAACTTATAGTAGATGATAATCTATTTACTAACCCTCACTACAATGAAGCGATCTATCTCAACCAAAAGATCAATGAGAGAATCACTAGCGAATATAAAGATAGAGATATACTCGAAATGCTAAGTGCAATAGAGAGTAGTGCTAAAAAAGGTGCATATATCCAACGATATAAAGGTCTAGGAGAGATGAACCCTGAGCAACTTTGGGAGACAACCATGAATCCTGAAGATAGACGACTACTAAAAGTGGTAATCAATGATGACGAAGTGGCAGCAAATACATTTGTACTCTTTATGGGTGATGAAGTTGAACCAAGACGAGCATATATAGAGACTCACGCAAAAGATGTCAAACATCTAGATGTATAATCGTAGGGTGCGTTTCCCAACGCACCACCAAAAAATAAAATCCCAAAATATTAAAAATAATCAAAACATAGGAAATAGATAAATGAAATACGGCGAAAAAGAGATAGCCCAATTTGATATAGACTTGGCAGAAAACTACTGGCCCAATGAGCATAAGAAAAACTACACTATAGATATAGAGCTACCTGAGTTTATGTGTAGATGTCCAAGAAGCGGCTACCCTGACTTTGCAACTATTAAATTGAGCTACTGCCCAGATGAAAAAGTAGTAGAGCTAAAGGCTCTCAAACTATATATCAACAGCTTTATGAACCGACATATCTCTCATGAGAACTCTGCCAATGAGATATTTGATGCATTACAGAGAAATATGAAGCCAAAATGGATCAAAGTAGTAGCTGATTACAACCCTAGAGGAAATGTACATACGGTTATTACCGTAGATAGTAGAGATAATTAGCATCTCTATTAACAAATGGTTTACTTTTTATTCTCCATCTATTTATTATAATGATATATAATACGGTTATGAAAGATGCAGACTTAGAGTACTCCTTCTCCAGTCTTCAATATTATGAGTAGACAATAAACAATTAACGAAAAACCTTTGTAATTAAAAACATCTCCTTTGAACTTCCTACTCATATCTTTCAAAATCAAACTTCAAACTTACCTACAAATAAGTATAATACTTTATGTTAAGAGAAAAAATAACCATCCTTTCAGGAGGATCAGCTATCAAGGATATTATGTTTGAACTGCTCAAATATAGTGTTGATATTACTCGTGTTGTACCTAGCACAGATAATGGTGCTTCATCCAAAGAACTTCGAGATGTATTTGGCATTCTCTCAGTAGGAGATATACGACAATCATTGGCTATCTCTATCCCTCATACACAGAGCAATAAACAGCTAGTCAAATTTATCAATTGGCGATTTGCAATAGAGGATACATCTATAGATGAACTGAAAAAGCTAGTAGAAGATAAACAGAGTCTTCTGTATCAAATAAGCTCTACTCTATCTATTCAGGAGAAGCTTATTGAGTATCTTGAGATATTTTTACAACAACCACAAAGCATAAATCTAAATCTAAATAATGGAAGTATTGGTAATTTTTTGCTAGTTGGTGCTTATTTAAAATATCAAAAAAATTGGAATAGAGCAATAGCACAATTAGAGAATATATTTGGATGCAAAGCCAAAGTTTTACCAATATATTTAAATAATAGCTATCATCTAAAAGCAAACTTTTATAATGGGACTATTATATATGGAGAGAGTGAAATAACATCTTTTAGAAGAGATGAAAAACAAAATATTGAATCTTTACAAATCTGTCAACTAGATGACAAAAAGTTTACAGATATTCTCCCTATAGTCAATATTAAAGTTATAAATAGTATAGATGAGTCCGATACTATCGTATTTAGTCCAGGTAGCCTCTTTACTAGTATCTTGCCACATCTTGTCAACCAAGAGATTCTTTTGTCTCTATCTCATAATCAAAAAGCCAAAAAAGTATTTTTGATAAATCTTGTCCAAGATAGCGAAACAATAGGCTATACTGCTTTTGATATTATCCAAAAAGTAGAGTCTATTGCCAACAAGAGAGGATTTAAGATAGAGGAGTTGATCACTGATATAATAATCAATAACAACCATAGTCAAATATCCTTTTTTAATTCTCAAAAAGAGAGAAAATGCTATATACAAAAAGGTGAGCTAGAGATATATAGACAAAGGGGTATATCTATAATCATTAGAGATTTAGAAGACCCTTGGAAACGGGGGGAGTTTGACCCCCAAGAGGTTGTGAAGATTCTACTTAGCCTATAAACTCTATCGCTCTATCTATACGAGATATCGTCTCCTCAACCCCAATAATAGCCATAATCTCATCAAGCCCTGAGCCTGTCATAGAACCCAAAAGGCTCACTCTAAGAGGCTGACCTATCTTGCCAAAACCTATCTCTTTGGTTTTGACTATCTCCTCCATAATAGCATGGTACTCAGCAGGTGTTGTTAGTGAATCTGCCTCTTTTAATAATTTGGCAAAATCAGCTAAGATATTTTTGGCTTCACCCTTAAAGGCTTTTTTTGCATTTTTAGGGTTATACTCTATAGGGGCATTTAGAATTAGATTGATCTGAGAAGCCAACTCTACCAAAGTCTTACCTCGCTCTTTAGTGGCATCTAATATCAGATCTCTCTTGTCGTGATCTCTAATATCTGCACCAAACTCTACCAACAACTCTGCTAACTCATCATGAGGCTTGTTTTTAATATAGTGAGCATTGAGCCATAAGAGCTTATCGAGATTATAGTTAGATGAGCTTTTATTGATATTTGTAGGATCAAATAGCTCAATCATCTCTGTAAGACTAAAGATCTCTTGATCTCCATGACTCCACCCTAAACGCACCAAGAAGTTCAACAGAGCCTCTGGAAGATAGCCAAGAGCTTGATACTCCATCACATCTGTTGCTCCATCTCTTTTGGAGAGTTTTTTGCCCTGTTCATTATTGATCATCGCTACATGATAGAAGTTTGGAATCTTAAATCCCAATGCCTCATAGACTACTATCTGTTTTGGTGTATTGTAGAGGTGGTCATCTCCTCTAATTACATCACTCATCCCCATAAGAGCATCATCTATAGCTACCACAAAGTTATAAGTAGGTACACCCCCTGCTCTAGCGATCACAAAATCATCTACCTCAGTTGAGGCGATATTGATCTCACCTTTGACTCCGTCTAAAAAGGAGATCATCCCCTCTTGAGGAGCTTTGATACGGATCACTGGCTCGACTCCCTCTGGTGGTGTCCCTGTGAAATCACGGTAACGTCCATCATATCTAGTTCTCTCTTTTTTTGCCATCTGCTCTTCACGAAGAGTTGCCAACTCATCTTTGGTCATATAGCACTTGTAGGCTTTGCCTTCTGCTAAGAGTTGGTCAACATACTTTTTGTAGAGATCAAACCGTTTGGATTGATAGATTGCATCACCATCATAACTCATTCCAACCCAATCAAAAGCTTTTAAGATCGCTTCAAGTGCTTCATCTGAGTTTCTCGATAGATCTGTATCTTCAATTCTAAGAAGAAATTTGCCTTGTTTATTCTTAGCCCAAAGCCATGAGAAGAGAGCTGTTCGTAACCCTCCAATATGTAAATATCCTGTTGGAGAGGGTGCAAAGCGGGTTGTTATCATCTGTTAGCCTTCATTTAAATAAATGCGAAAATTATAGCCTAAGAGCTATTAATCTTTAGTTTATTACCCCCTTTATAGTATACTTAATGTAGAATAATAGTAGTGATTTAAAAATAAGTGATAATATGATAATTTTGGGTGATAGATATATTTTTAGTGAAGTTGAAAAAGCACGATTAAAAAAGCAGTTTAATAAAATGAATCATATAAGTTATAGTAATGTTTCAACTAAACAGTGTGTTAAACATATCAATAAGCTACTCAGTGTCAATGATACCTCGATTATACTCTTGAACACAAAAGAGATTCTTCCATCTAAACTTCTAACATATCTTACAAGGCTGGAACTTAAAGGTATAAAATATATAACTATCGAACACTTTTTAGAAAAATATCTACACAAATGTCTCATTGAAGAGAGTTCAAAAGATATAACATTTTTGGAACAGATACATGAATATACCCCTTTTCAATACCTACAAAAAAGAGTAGTTGACTATATTAGTGTAATAGCACTCTTTCTACCTACACTTCTGTTTACTATATATACTAAATATCGAATAGAGAAGGAGTCCCCTGGACCTCTATTTTTTAAACAGTTACGAGTTGGTAAAAAAGAGGAAGAGTTCTACTGTATAAAACTGCGTTCAATGTGTATAGATGCAGAGAAAAATGGGGCAGAATTTGCCTGTGACAATGACCCTAGAACATACCAGTGGGGTTCAAAAATTAGATATACAAAAATAGATGAACTACTTCAACTATGGAATGTCATCAAAGGAGAGATGCACTTTGTTGGGCCTAGACCTGAGAGAAAGATATGGACAACTGAGTTTGAAAAGAGTATCCCTTTTTATACCCAACGCCATGTAGTTGCCCCAGGGATTACAGGTCTAGCACAGATCAAGTACCAATATGGTGCAGGAAAACTAGATGCAGAGCAGAAGCTTATGTATGACCTCTACTATATCAAGCACTGGAATTTACTACTAGAACTAGAGATTATATGGAAAACAACTCTTTTTGTCTTTACCAAAAAACGAGAAAATCTCTCAAATTTTTAATCTAAAAGGCTTTAGTATAGCCCTAATCGTCTTTCTAGCCCGTGGCAAGAGATAACCCTTTAAATTAATCTTGTATCTATAGAATCTATCGTTAAAATATCGATCCTGCTCCTCTTTAAGTTCAGCAAGTGTCTGCTCCACTTCACAAAATTTCTCTGTTTTTGGAGAGATATATCTAGGAAATAGAATCAAAGAGACAGCTACTAGCTCATCTATGGTAATAGTTCTAGTTCTTCTCTCACAACTCCTATCATCAGTCGTAATCCCCCACCCTGCGTAAAATGGCATTCCATAAGTATAAACCTTTTTACCCCTAAGCAGAGCATCAAATCCTGCTCCTGAAGTGAGAGTATGTAACTCATCAGCCACAGCAATACAGCTATCTATACTAATGAGTGTCTGAACCTCATCAGCACATCTATCTATAATATCTTGTGAGACATGCCCTATCCTATTGCCTGAGAGGACATCGGGATGTGGCTTGTAAATGATATATGCATCAGGATTTCTATCTCGCACCATCTCCAAAAGATCACTATTATTTAATCCAAATGCACCAAACCTAATCGACATATCATCTTCGACTTGACCAGTGACTAGTATCACCCTGTCATACTTCTCTCTATCTATCTCTATAGTGTTGTGTTCTAGGTGATTATATTTAGAAAATTTAGAGGCGATCACCTCTGCTCGAACCTCTCTAGCTCTTTGCAATAACTCCTCAGAAAACTCATGATTCTCTAGCAGATACTCCATATCAGAGGCTCTTCGAGGATCAAAATAGATACCCCTAGAGTCGATACTAAGTGAGTATGGCTTAGCAAAGCCTGAACCCAAAGCTACAGAGCGAATAAAAGCATCCTCAATACGATAGATGGTCAGATCATGCTCTTTGGCATACTCTTCTACTTCGGGAAACTCTATAATCCCATAGATAAATATATTGCATCCTTCTCTATCTAGCCCTTTTTCTAACGCCTCATTGAGAGTTTTGCAGATAAACTTTTGGTTATTGGGTGCGTAAAAAAATGGCTCTATCTGCATCATTCTCCACGGAGAGAAGTTGAAGAAGTAGAGTTTTCCTTGGTTGGATTGGTAGGTTATCGTTGACATATTGTCCTCATTGGTTTTAAATTTTTCCAATGATGATTAAAATATTGTCTATAGGCAGTGTAAATATGTTTTTCAGCAACTTTGACAATAACCTCATCATTGAAACGATTGGCATTATAAGTTAGATTATGAGAACCAAGCCAAACTATATTTTGAGCTTTTTTTTCTGCATAATCTCCCTTGTATAGTATAAATTTATGATGTGTATATCTCTTTTTTTTGAGCATATAGTTGTATTTTATCCCTGCATCATCTAGTTTCTTGCGAATTTTTTTACCAAAAACTTTTGTCTTTGCAACGAGAACACGAACATCACACCCCATCTTTTTAATTCTAATAAATTGATTAACTACTTTGGTTCTATAATTTGAAAAATATGCTTGGTTTACCAACAAAGAACACTCTCCTAAAGTGTTACCTTTTACCTTTTTTAGAATAGATTCTACTATATCTTTTTTGCGACTAGGAGAAAAATAAGCTTCATAGCCACTATTGAGAGATTGGATATATCCTGTATATAATTTGGGATTAAAATAACTACTATTTCGTTTTTGATTTAACTGATCCTGAAAATGTTTATACCAAGGTTGATACCAGTTTTCTTTATCTCCATAAGAGATAAAAGCATCATTCCATTGACCTAACTGTGCAGTAGTTGTCATATTAGAGGAGGTTACTAAAACAATATTTTCCATTTTTTTATGGGTTACAGGATGATAAGATAAAGAGAATAGAAAATATTTTTCATGATGGATAGAGTTTTTTCTATTTGATATACAGCTCTGTATAGTGTTGCTCTTTTTGTCTCCACAGACTGTCAATCTATTAATCTTATCTCTGAGCATATTGATAATAGCTCTATTTTCATAGTTACCTTTATCAATTTTGACTCTATTATCTTTGTAGTGTTCACCATACTTATCAAGAGCTAATTCAACAACAACCCCTCTCTTGGTTGCATCAATAAGAGCTTTAGCTACCTCTTTATCATCAAAGCTATATAGACCTACAGCGATAGACTCCTTTGAAGGAGTATTTTTGACTAGACTTATAATATGATTGATTATCACTTTCTGCTCCTCTTTTGTCCCTAGAGGATCGTTAAAAAGTACATAACTTGAACACATTAAATCGTTAGAGTAGGCAAGAAGAAAAGCCAAAAATAGAAGAAATCGTCTCATTACCTACCTTTGTTATTTGATAAGATCAATTATATCAGATAGATATTATACTTTAACATATTTTACAACTTCTATAAACATCTCCGATTGAGTTAGCTTATTCCAATCCTTCTCATAAGTTACTAACCCTTTCTCCATCTTATACTCAAATCTATATTGAGATTTTATATCTCGTAGATTTACCTTTTCACCAGAAGTTAGAATTACTCGTTTCTGTATGGCTATATCATCATCACAAATAACAAATGTCTTAATCCCCTCTATATCCACCATAGGAGCCATTGCAGAGATATTTGTTATGCCTATTTCAAATTTATAATCTTTGAGCTGATAGAGCTTATCTCTATACTCTAATCTCTCTTTAAACTCGCCATAAACATAGCCATAAACCCAATCACCCTCCTCTGCTACAAAGATAATCTTTTTATTCAAATCTAATAGCGATTTGATAGTATTAATAGTTTGGGGTACTACTTTTGAATCTCTTATACCTGTATTTGGATGAAGCTTTATAATGATAGTATCTATATCTAACTGTTTAGCTACTATATCAACAAACTTAGCATTTTCTTGATGTAGGTGAAGTGTAGAGTAGTTCTCTTCTGCCATTGCTCCCTCCCATGTAGGAGCAAATAGAATCGCTTTTTGCCCCTCGTTAGTAGTGGTAGGAAGTACTGAACATAATGCCCCTTTACCTATCCGAATAAATTTATAGGTCTCCTCTCTCCTAAAGATATTGTGTGTCACAAATCTATCCACAGATAGATCTCCTACGACTAAAATATAGTCATAAATTCGTATCATCTTTTTATAATAAGCTATCTTTTCACTATCTCCATGACCTATCCATATATGCTGAGAGTATAGATTTTTATTAATCACAGCAAAATTGTGCATACTGTTGTGGGTATAGAACCATATAGCATCTTCAACAGAGGGAATATCTCTTAGATTTATAATACAGTGTCCCGTTAAACCATATTTTTTAATATCTCTTTCTATATATTTAATACTCTCAAAATGATGCTTATACACGATAAGAACCTCATCTTTTGGAAAAAATCCTTTTTCAAAATGAGGAAAAATTTGGTCTATAATATTCGTAACTTTTGAGTTTATAAAGATAAAATACTTATATTTTGAAATATCAACCTCTTTTCCTCTGCAAAATAGAACTTTTCTAAAATCTCTTAAAAAATTTTTTATATTGGCTTTAGTTATCATCTTTTTTCCTATTCAAAATCTTTTTTTAGTAACTCTATAACTTCAAAAGCATTGATAATATCCTCTTTTGGGATAGACATGAAGTTAGTTAGTGATTTTTTGAGTTGTGTTGTCGATATATCTTTAGTTCTCTCTAGGTAGACAACTTCACAATGCTCTTTTAAAAAATCAAATTTTCCCTCCCAATCATCTCCTATTGCAAAAATATCTATACTATATTTTTTAACATCTGTTACTTTTTGATCCCAACTCTCTTCTGGGATCACCCTATCAACACATCTGATATTGGCAACTATCTCTGCTCTTTGAGCATAAGGTATCATCACTTTTTTGCCTTTTCCTTTGTTGAACTCATCTGTTGAGACAGCTACTATAAGTTCATCAGCCATATCTTTGAGCCTCTGTAGCAGTTTTAAATGCCCTATATGAAACATATCAAATGTTCCATAGGTTATTATTGTTTTTTTCATATGTAAATCCATTAAGTTCTATAGTTATTTTCCATTGCATGACCATCCTCTTGTTCCCAGACCTTATTCGGAGTCTTCCAATCACCATAAACACTAGTCAGATACTCATCATAGGCAACAGGAATCAAGCATGTTACTCCATGAAAGTCTATCTCTTGGAAACCTTTGTCTAGTGGTGCAGACGGAACTTTATACTCTTTTCCAAATGCCATCCAATATATATTTTCCTCATATCGATATTTGCAAAAAATATCAATAATCGCATTTCCTTTTCCTGCTCTCCATAGTCTATTGGTTTTAACAATAGCTATTTGAATATTTTCTCTATCAGTAAATTTAAGTTTATTAGGTTTAACATACATCCTCTCACTCGCTTCATAAACCTCTTGTGAATGCTTAAAGGTATGTAGTGTAGCGTGATAAAGATACCTTTGTTTTATCTCTTTGACCACTTGAGGCATCTTGACAAAATCTTTTTCATCGATAATAGATATATCCATATCATCATCCCATGGAATCAACTTTCCATCTCGACCTGCACCAATGAGTGTCCCAAAATCTAAATAGAACTTAATATCATGTTTTTTTAATACTTTAGCCACTACTTTAAATAAATTTATCATCTCATCAGAGTTTTTTTTGTGAAAAAATCTTCTATCCTCTTTCACATGCCCTCTATAGCTCTCCATCATAGCAGGAGAGTCATCCTCTTTCCAATCAGCATTAGGGACTCTCCAATTGTCACCAAATACACTTTTGAGATAGTTATCATAATTGATAGGTATACTACAAGAGATACCATAAAAATCTATCTTTTTAAACCCATCACTCAATAGCTGATCAGGGACTCTATATACTTTTCCATACATATACCAGTAGAGATGCTCTTGATATTTTTTTAGAAAAAAGATGTCTAGTACTATATTTGATTTTGAAGGGTCATATATTCGTCTATCTCTGATTTTTGCAACATGATAATCATCCATATTTGTAAACTCTAGCTCTCTTGGCTCAACATATTTATCTGCTGATTTAGCATAAAGATTCATACTTTTTCTAAATGTATGAAGATCTGTTTGATAGCCATAATCTCTTTTGATCTCATCCAAAATCAGAGGGATTTTATGAAAATCACCCTCATCGATCAAAGAGATGTCTATATCATCATCCCACTCCAAGAGTTTATTGTCTCGTACCGCTCCAAGAAGTGTTCCAAAATCCAAATAGTACTTAACATTGTGTCTATCAAATGCCTCTATCAAGATTTTGAGTAGTACAAGCATCGCATCTAAGTTTTTTTGATGAATAAATCTTCTATCTCCCGATATTCTTCTTCTATACTCAAGAAGCATCGATTCTCCATCCTCCTGACTCCACTCTTTGTATGGAGTTCTCCAATCTTGATATAGATAGGTCAGATATTTATCATACTCAACAGGAACAGTGCAAGAGATACCATGAAAATTTATCTTTTTAAACCCCTGTTTTAACATATCTATTGGAATCTGCTTCTCTTTACCATAAGCTGCCCAGTATAATTTATCTTCAAAAGAGTACTTAAAATATATCTCCATAAGTACATTTTTATTTTTGGTTGTTATCTTTGCAACTCGAATAGCCTTTTTATCATAACGAGTAAACTCATTTAGAGGGTGTAAAATTCTGCGTTTCAATCGTCTTCTTAGAAATTGTGAAATATGGTATTTTACTCTTTTGAGCAGAGGTATCTTCTCAAAACTAACTAGCTCTACACTATAACCCTCTATTTCTCCTAATATCTTCTCTATCTTAGGATAATCTTTTTCATTATAAAAAGAGATATTAATATTTTTATCCCATCTAAGAAAAGCATCTTCTCGCATAATACCAAGTAGCGTTCCAAAATCTAAATAGTATTGAATCTTATATTTGTCAAATAGATCTATAGCATACTTTAATAGCTCTATACCATCTTCTCTATTATTACTATGAATAAATTTTCTATCTATCATAATCAACTTCTATAGGTATCTGTCATAGCATTGCTATCTGTCTGATCCCATGTTTGATTTGGAGTTTTCCAGTCACTTCCATAATGACCTGATAAATACTCATCATAAGCTGTAGGAATAAGAGATTTCACACCATAAAAATCGATCTCGGTAAACCCTTTTTCTAGTGGTTTATATGGCATTTTATACTCTTTTCCAAATGCCATCCAATATAGTTCATCTTTGTATTTATATTTACAAAAAATATCAATAACTACATTGGCTTTACCTGCTATAAACTCTTCACTATTTTTAACTATAACAACTTGGGTATTCTCTTTGTCTGTAAACTCTAACTCACTTGGCTTGACATATAATAGCTCACTCGCTTCATACTCTCGTTGTGAATGTTCAAATGTATAGAGTTTGGTATAATAATTATAAGCTTTTATCGCCTCTACAACCATAGGCATCTTGATGAAATCACTCTCATCTATTAGAGAAATATCAATATCATCATCCCAAGGGATCAACTTTCTATCTCGACATGCTCCAATCAATGTTCCAAAATCTAAATAATATCTAATATTATAGTGTCTCAATACAGTATCAACTATCTTAAAGAGTTTAATCATCTCTTTTTTATTTTTAGGATGAATAAATCTTCTATCCTCAGGTACTTGTCCTTTGTAATCCTCTTGCATGGCAGGTGAATCATCTTCATGCCAATCCTCATTGGGGATTCGCCAATTCTCTCCAAAAATACTCTTTAGATAATCATCATAATTGACTGGAATATTAGCTGATATACCATGAAAATCAATCTTTTTTAATCCTGCATCAAGTAGCGAGGCTGGGACCTTATAGACTTTACCAAACATAAACCAATGAATATAGTCTTTATATGTATAAGTAAAGAAAAGATCCAACATAATATTAGCTTCGTCAGGGTTATAAACTCTATTATTTCTTATTTTTGCAATATGATATTTGTCAATATTAGCAAACTCTATATCCCTTGGCTCGACATGCTTATCTTTGTATCGTGAGTACTCTTTTTGTGAATCTCTGATAGTATAAAGATTAGTCTCACACTTATATTGGCGTTTTATCTCATTTAAAACAGTGGGTATCTTATGATAATCATCTTCGTTGATGAGCGAAATATCAACATCATCATCCCAAGACATAAGACCATCTTCCCTCACTGCACCAAGCAGTGTTCCCATATCTAAATAGTACTCTATATTATATTTCTCCAATGTTTTTACCACAATTTTAAGAAGATCTACCATCGCATCAAGATTTTTTTGATGTACAAATCGTCTATCACCAGATGTTTTTTTTCTATATTCAAGAAGCATAGAAGAGCCATCCTCTTGACTATACTCCTTGTTTGGAACACTCCAATCCTCATAAAGATAAGTTAAGTAGCTATCATAATTTGCAGGTACGCTACATTTTATACCATAGAATTCTATCTCTTTTAGCTCATCTCCCAATACTTTTTTAGGTACTTTTTTGACTTTATCATAAGCTGTCCAATGGAGATTATCTTGTTTCTCATACTTAAAAAAGATCTCCATAAGTACATTTTTGTCTTGATTAGTAATAGCAATTAGTCTTCGTTTTTTTCTACTTAAAAATCTTGCCATATTGGATTGCCTCTTTTCACACTTGGCAAAATTGAGTTTTCGACATAGATGTTCTCCTAAAATCCACTGCTTTATAAAAGTTTTTATCTCTTTTTTTGTCAGTTTTACTTTAGCAAATCCACTATATTTTATAGTATGTTTTTTTTCTTTTAGCTCTTTTAAGACATTTGGTAATCGATTATAATCGGACTCATTTAGTAGAGCTATATTTATATTGGTATCCCAACGAATAAAGCTCTTGTCTCTTACTGCACCCAGAAGTGTCCCAAAATCTAAGTAGTATTGAATCTTATGTTTGTTCAATAAATTGGTGACCTGTCTTAGTAAAATTACTGCATCTTCTACATTAGTTTTATGGATAAATCTTCTGTCTGCCATCTTTTCCCCTTTTTATTTTTATATATTTGGTTCTATTATTTTCTCTATTATCAGATTAGTTACACTCTCTATCTCATCAAAATGTACATTTTTAGGTAGATCTACATCAAATACATCTTTTACTTTTTTCACCAGTTCATCTGTATATATAAGTGTTGCATCTCTCACATCTTCAATACCATCTAAATATATAGAGTCCCTGTTATTCTTGGTCATATCTTCATAAGAGAAGTAGCTCTCTTCATATGACATAGAGGCACTAGAGCCATCTATAGTTACAGGGAAACCACCTATAGAACCAAATACTCCTGGTGAGTGTAGAGTTAATTTTTTATTCTCTCTCAATGCCACTAGTATCTTATTAATAATCTCCCAATTGCTACTAGCATTCATCATATTTCTTTTTTGGTCTGACGGCATAGTGATAGCACATCTTTGATAGAGTTCTTTATGGTCTACTTCTACATCTTCGTTATTTACTTTTATATTTAGTAGTGGGTCTACTCCGTCTGTTACACCCTCTGAACTGATAGCAACACCATGAAAATGACTTGTAGCTATCGTCACATCTATTGTATCCTCATTGGATAAATTTAGCATATCTTTAATTGAAAATTTGATTCTTGGTATAAGATGATTTAAATTTCCACTACCAAAATCGGGATAGTTTAATCCTGCACTTTTTAACCATGCATTTACAGAATCAGAGTATGAAGTGTTAATCACAATGGCATTACTCTCTGCATTTTTATGTGCAACCATAATATTTTTGATTACGCTAATGGATAGTGGAGACCAAATACCATATGCTCGTACATTCTTCCATGAGATACTTCCATATTTTATACCACTGTACGCTCTTGAACTGTTCACTACAAAGTCAGGTTTTTCATCTTTAAAAAATTTACTTATCTCTTCTATATTATTAAAATCAACTCTGTAAGTAGTTACATTTGATACTAGTTTACCTCTAATAGAAGCAGCAACTTTTGCAATATTTAAATCTTTTTTTAATTTCTCTTCATCTCTTCCGACTACTACTATATCCATATTTTTATCTGCATTTTCCAATAGATATGTCAATAGAAAGTTACCTACAGAACCCAGACCAAGTATAGCAACTTTTACTCTATCTCCAGACTTAATTTTATTTGCTAAAAAGCCTAACTTTTTATTTGTATTTTTCATTTTTCTTCCTTTAAATATTTTATTGCTTCTCTGTAATCTTCTATCGTATTACAGTTAAACCACTCTCTAATTTGATAGTGTGCAATATCACCATCTATTGCATTAAAATAGGGTTCAACAGTAGCTAAATTAGTAAAATTTAAGGCATCTTCTCCAAAAGAGTTTGCAATTTCTTTCAATTTACCTATATCACAAAACTTCCATATCTGACCAGAGTTACTGATACTCTTAAATGGCTCATCTATAGTGAGTAGCTCATGATCAGTATCATACTTATAGACAATGGAGTCCTCTCTACTCACATAGTAAATGACTGAAGTTTTTGCCTCGATAGGTAGAGTTGTACTAGTTATAGTATCTCTTTTCGTCTCGACTATACCATCAAAGGAGTCTCGATCTATCACCAAGTCACCCTCAACAAATAGTACCTCATCATACTCTTTATCCAAAGCTTTAATACCCTCTACCAAGCTTATATTGCTTCCATACTCATAGAGTCTATTGTTGACTAATTTTATATTTTTTTGAGGATAGTTAGTTTGGATAAATATCTCTAGTTCATCAAACTTGTATCCACCAACAACTATAATATCTTCAAAACTCTCACCTGCATAATCTAGCATTATATCCAATACAGAACGCTCACCATCTTCACTATATGTAGCTTTTAGAACATCTTCTCCTAAACTTTTTCTAAATCGTGATGATGTTCCTGCTACCGTAATAATCAGTGCTTTAGACATGATCAACCTTGGATTTAATACACATTGTTAATCCATCTTCCAAAGAGACTACAGCTTTCCACTCGGTTCTTTTTTGAATTTTTTCAACATTTAGAAGTCGTCTTTGTGGATCAGACTCTCTAAAGCCATCAAATGAGATCTCTAAATCCTCTACACCCATCTTTTTGGCTATTAATTTAACTAGATCTACAATAGCTATCTCATCAGTAGTACCTACATTATAGATTGTCCCATCAAGAGACTCATCACTCTCTAGTAATGCGATTACAGAGGAGCAACTATCATAATTATGCAGAAAAGTCCTTCTATTGACTTTTGAGTTTTCAAGAAGAGTTATTTTGTTGGTTTTAGATAGAGTATCAATAATATATGGAATAATATGCTCTGCATAGAGTTCATCATTGCTATAGACATTGGCAAATCGTATAGAACAGCCTTTGATTTTATCTTTGTCAACAGCATCTTTCACAAAAAACTCTGTCAAAAGCTTTCCTGATGCATAGCTTGTTCGTTGAGAGTGTTCAGCTGTTGCCAAAAGCAGAGCATCACTCTCTCTCATACCACCCTCTTTATAAGACTCCATAGAGTAGACCTCAGAGGTACTACAGTTTAAATAGGATGTTGAATTAAGCTCTATTGCCATTGATAAAAAGCTTCTCATCCCCAATACATTAGTATCAAAAGTATCTTCAACTTCATAAAAATGCTTGGTATGTACAACAGCTGCACAGTTTATAAAGCTTAGTTCGTTATCACTAAAATTATCTTTCAGAAACCATTTTAGTTGCGACATCTCTTGGGTTGAGTTTAAGTCATATCTAAAAAAATGAAAATTTTTATTATCTAAAATATCTCTTATACTCTCTTCTGAACTCGCAAAAAAGTTATCAAATCCTATAACTATATACTCTTTTTTTAGTAACTGTCTAGCCAACTCATTCCCAGTCATCCCTGTAACGCCACTTATTACAATAACTTTTTTCATAATCCTTCTCCTAATCTTATTTTATAAAACTCATCAACTTCATACTGCTGATAAATATCCTGTTCCTCTTTTATATTATATGTACACTTATTAAATGAGATCTCCATACTAAGCGTATCAAAAACAACATATTGAGCTTGATTGTTATGATTTCTTGGTTGTCCTACTGAACCTGAATTTATAAAAATAGTCTTCTTTTTGTTTCTCATTTCAGGATTATCATCATCAAAAAATATCTCTACAAAGTGAGGTTTATGAGAGTGTCCAGAGAAGACAATATCATACTTTTTATATATCTCATCACTCATATTTGAGATATTAATCGTCCCCCAAAATTTATCTTTTAGAGAGCCATGAATAAAGAGATAGAGCTTACCATCTATCTCTTTTTCTATATAATCTTTAGTAAAATCATCTTTGATATAATCTAAATTTTTTAGATTAATTAGCTCTTTTGTAAGTTCCAGTATCGCTCGTCCTCTAGGAGAGGAGAATCTATCATCTTCAAAACCTAATAGTGCCATCTCATGATTTCCAGCTAACAAAATATCTATATTATGCTGTTCTTTGAGTAGAGACAGTGTCTCATTTGGTCTTAGTCCATAGTTTATAGTATCACCCAATATTATCAGTCTATATTCACCTATATCTCTACTTTTTATATCATTAATAATACTTTTTAGAGCAGATAAATTTGCATGAATATCTGAGAGTATAACTAATTTCATAGTGAAATAAACTCACTTACTTTGACAATATTCAAAGGGGGTCGGGGAGTCTCATCATCTATACCACACTTCACACAGACAAACTTCAATCCTGATTTCTGTTGATTATCTTTTAATACAGTTGTAAATATATCTAGGGATTCCACCACTTTATCAAAAGTAGATAAGTTTGAACTTTTTGCAATATTGATATAGTCTACATGAGATTGATAGCTATTCTGTCCTCCTGTACTCTTGTTTTGTTCATTGTCAAATAGAATATAGGTCAAGTCGAGATCAGGGTATCTTCCTGCTGTAGCAAGACCTCCCATATGCATCACAAACTCAGCATCCCCACCACATACAACCACTTTTTTCCCTGCCAATGATGCACCAAGCCCAAGGCTCAACGCCCCACCCATATTTCCTGCCATATAGAAGTTATTGGTATCAGGCATAAAGCTATACATCTCTCTAGCCGTATTACCCGTTGTACCGATAAATAGAGTATCACTATCTTTAAATAGTTCATTCATCTCAATTAGAAATTCACTTCTAGGAGTATAGTTAGAGAGATCAAGTTGATGCTCTTTGGTTAGAGAGACTTTACTAAAAGTATCTTTCTTGAGGATAATAATAGTCTCTCTCTTATCACAACTGTTAACCTGAATGATAGCATCATCGACACTCTCTTGATCCAATATAGTATGATCATATCCATAAGCAGAGATCAAAGCAGGTAACTCTGTAGCTAGGTGCTGATGCTGTATCTCACTATCTCCCCCTTTATAAGTTCTCCAACTAGTCATAATAGGAAAAGTCACTCCATAAGGCTTTAGTAGACTAGTAATACAACTTCCCATATTGGTCATACCCGAAGATTGAACAATAACAATAGGTTTTTTGCCTGACATCTTAAGTCCTGAAGCTACAGAACAAGCCACAGCCTCACTTGCACAAGGCACATACTCAATCTGATCATTATTGATAACAGCATTGATCAGATTTTTAGCAAAGCTACAAGGGACAACACAAAAATGTGTATAACCCCCTGTAATAAGTTCATCTACAAAATTATTGGTATCTAGTGCCATTATTTTGTCCCTGGGATAAGCTCTAAAATCTCTTTAATCGCCATACAATCAGGCTCGGCTTCTAGTGTTCGTTTGTGTCTAAGAATAGATTTAGCAACCCCCATCATACCAGGATAAGCAGCTCGAAGCATATGGTTAGCATAGATAACTACATTGACACCCATCTGAGCAAACTCATCGGTAGTTACAGAGTTAAACGAGGTAGGTACAACTACTATAGGAGTGGAGCTATCCTGCTCTCTAAATTTGTTTACAAACTCTATAATCTCGGCAGGATCTTTGAGCCTTGAGTGGATCATTACACCATCTGCTCCTGCTTCAACATAAGCAAAAGCTCTCTTTATAGCATCATCCATTCCTGCCTCTAAAATCAAGGATTCGATTCTAGCAATAACCATAAACTCTTTGGATATTTGTGCTAATTTTCCTACTCTTATCTTATGACAAAAATTCTCTATAGTATCTTGGGTTTGAGCGACATCATTTCCAAAAAGAGAGTTCTTTTTGAGACCTGTTTTGTCTTCGATAATAACAGCAGATACACCTGTTCTCTCCAAGCTTCTTACTGTAAACTCAAAATGTTCGGCTTTACCACCTGTATCTGCATCATAGATCATAGGTTTGGTGGTCACCTCAAATATTTCATTGATAGTCATAAGTCTAGCTGTAGTATCTACAGCTTCTATATCTGGCTTCCCTTTAGAAGTAGAGTCTGTAAGTGAGCTTGACCACATACCATCAAAAGTGACTAGCTCTCCATCATCTAGCGTCTCACTTGCATTCTCAGCAATCAGTCCACTAAGTGCATTATGTGTTTCTAAAATTTTAACGACAGGTTTTGCATCAATTAATCTTCTTAGTCGTCCCATTCTAGCACTCGTTGTGATACCTAGTTTAGTCATCTGCTCTTTGATATGTAGATCGTTGATATTATGACGGTAAGGTATTTCAATCAGTTGACCACTCCAACCATGAAGTAACTCAATAACCTCATCTCTATATTTTCTCTGACTGCTATTGATCCAATCATCACCATGCACTACAAAATCAGGCTTTAGAGACTCAAGATTTTCTCTATAAGAGGCACTCTCTTGTGGTATAACAAAAGATACCATTGAGAGACTTTCTAAAACCTCTTTTCTATTATCATACTCCAAGTATGGAATATCATTTAACTCTCCACACGCTTGAAGAGTCAAAAGTCCAACTGTCACTTCACCCAATTTTGATGCCTCTTTCAAAATGTTAATATGTCCTGCGTGTAGTAGATCAGCTATTAAACTTACATATATTTTTTTATTCATTTTTTCCTCAACTTTTTATTTTATATAGATCATATTAGAGAATTTCGCTCATAAGTTCAAAATTCTAGCATCAAAAACTGAAAGTTCTATTTTTTTTTTAAAATGCTCTTAAAACTACAGCTGCACCAACAGCAATCTGATATAAAATTTGTGTCACACTCGATGTAATTTGAATATTTTTGGTATCTACCTTGCCTAAGACTAAAATAGAATCTCCAGCCTCGACCATTAGAGATGATTTGCCAAACCATGAGTTTGCATCATAGGTCAAGACTCTTCCATTTTTCTTAACCAACAGAACTTTTTCTTTATTTGCTCGTGGACTAAACCCACCACAAGATTTAATATAAGTATCCACTTTATAAGAGGGTACATATGTCTGTGCATTTGGTAATGAAACTTCACCCTCAACTACAACTACTTGACTCTTCTTTGGGATATATATATTGTCTCCCTCTTCTAAAATCACATAAGAGAGATCCGTCTCTTCATTGATTATTACCTGACCCTTAGGATAAACTTTAGAAGCTCTATTGATAAAATCAAGAACCAAAGCAGACTCCTCTTTTCGGATCTTTGCCTCCTCTACAGTCGATGAGCCTGTTGTCAAAATACGAGCTTCCAAATCTCTTAAATTTGCATCAATAAGACTCTTTTGCTTAATAGCAATACTTTTTCGATATAGCTGTATGGCAGAGGCATCGGAGAGAGGAGTCAAGATAAGTTGAGAGAGTAAATCTTTGAGTGTCTCACCTTTTTGTACTGTCATAGTATGGAGGTTACCATGCTCACCATCTATACTTATAGTGATGTTATCTTTGAGATAATCTGATATAAAATTAATCTTCTCACCATTTTTTAACATTACGCTATATTTTTCATTCAAAGCATGTTTTTCTATAGTTTGACGACCATTACCCCAACGAGTTATCATAAAATGAGTAACAGTTGGTTTAGGTAAAACAAACTGCATCACCTCATCAACAGATACACTATTGGCTGAGAGTTCAAATATATATGGTCTCTCAACCTCTCCAGCTATAGTAATTATATTTTGTCGATTAGAAATTTTAATAACATCTCCATTGTGAAACTGAAAGCTCTCTAACTTACCATGAAGTAAAAACTCATAAAGATCAAATCTTTTAATAGTTCTATTTTGCCGAAGGACAGTTATATTTCTGTAACTTCCTATCGATTTTTCAACCCCCCCTGCCTTATCTATGAACTGCAAAATAGAGTCTGATGACATGCCCTCATAGAGTCCAGGATGATCTACTCCACCTGTCACAAAGATAGATATTGGATTATATGTATTTAGACTGGCATAGACAAAAACATTGTTATTAAAAACCTCTTTGACTACACTAGCTACATGCTCTTTTAAATTTTGGGAACTAACACCTAAAAGATGTACTGTTCCCACTTTAGGTATAAAAACATTCCCTTTTTTATCTACTTTTAGATCAGAAGCATACTCAAAAGCACCCCAAAGTTTAATTGAGACAACATCTCCTATATTTAATAGATAATTAGGATTATCCATAAGCTGTTTACTCTCTTTGAAATGTCCACGAAACAGAGACTCTCCAAAAAAATGTTTAGAGCTACCAATGCTGACCTTATCTATCTCAATATTTCCTTTTTCTAGAGCTATATCGATACCCCACAGCATATTTATAAAACATAAAAAAAGTACTATTTTTCTCATTCTCTCCCCCTTAATCTCTATGATCTTTTACAATAGCATGAATCATGGTTACAATACCATAAATCATAAATAGCACCAAAAAAAGCGTAATAATATTTTTAACCTTATCTGGTGCACTATAATGATCTGACAGTGTAGGTTTCAAAATAACAATCAAATTTTTTGCATTTTGTGTTGCTTGGATCATTGCCATATCAAGCTGAATAAGTGTCTGTTTGTAGCGTTCTTTAGAGAACTCAACATCAGATCTAAGTTGCTCAAACTCAAATAGATTTTCATTTAACTCATCACTACCCGAACCTGAAAGCTCTGACCTTACATCAGAGAGTTTTTTCTTTAGACTAGAGATCTCACCTCTAAGTGTCTTAAGCTCTACACTTTTATAGTTCATATACTGCTTCAGATTTGCATACTCGATCTCTTTTTGAACTAATCGTGTGTCCAATTGAGCTAAGATAGCACTTTTGGCTTTAATATCAATAGATGGGTTTATAGTCTTATTATTGTTCTGATACTCCAAAAGTTTCTCTATAGAGGTCATGAGAATCTTTTTATTCTGCTTCTCTTGTCTCTTAATAAAATCTAATAGCTCATTTCCATTCTCTTTATCATACATATTTAGTTTTTTTTCTGCTTGAGTGAGAATATAGTTCAATATATCCCTTGCTACTGCTGGATCTGTATGCAAGAAACTAATATCGAGTGCAGTTGATCCCTCATCATAGAGAATAACCAACCGTTTTCTATAGAGGGTTAGAAGATCATCAAAAGAGGAAAATTCATATTTCCTCTGCAACATATCTAGTTTTTTACTATGATAGTGCTCTTTTAATGAGAAATTAGCATCCAACATAGAGAACATCTCAGCAGAGTAGATAAATTTTTCTAATAGCTTTGACTCCTGCATATTAGAAGAGCTTGTAGGCATAATAGCACTCAACATATCAGAGGGAGCAACAGAGGGTTTTAGATCTTTGATCAATACAGTAGAAGAGGATTTATGCAACTCTGTCTGCACAAAAATAATATAGTAAGATGAAAACAAAAAAGGTAATAAAAAAAGTGTTAAAAACTTTGTTTTTTTCAATAATTTCACAGCAAAAACTCCTTATTTATTAATCTCTTGATACATTTTAATAGCATCATTTATGTCTTCATAATAGTATAATTTCGCTTCATGTGAGACAATTCCAACATCACAAATATCACGCAGTGTTCCCATATCATGACTCACAAGGAGGACATTACAACTCTCTATCTTTTTCATCAGAGCATCCTTTGATTTTTTCCTAAATCGAGCATCACCTACAGAGAGTGTCTCATCAATCAACAGATAATCAAAATCAAATGCCAAGCTCAATCCAAAAGTAAGTCTCGATTTCATACCTGAGGAGTAGGTCTTTATCGGCATCTCAAAATAATCTTTTAATTCAGAAAACTCTTTCACAAACTCAATGGAACGATCTATCTCCTCCTTACTTTTTCCATAGATACGACAGACAAATTTAACATTGGCTCGTCCTGTCATATTGTTTTGAAATCCTCCACCAACACCCATTACCCAAGAGAAACTCTTATCTGAGATAATTCTTCCTTCATTGGGAAACTCTATCTGTCCTAACATCTTCATCAAGGTAGATTTTCCTGCACCATTTCTTCCAAGAATCCCAACATTAACATTAGAAGGGATCGAAAAAGTACTATCTTTCAAAATATAATGTTTTCCGTTTGGTGTTCTGAAATATTTTGTCACATTTTGTAATTCAATCATATAGATATAATACCTTTTTCAAGCTTTCGATAGAGCAAAAGACCCAAATACATAGGGACAACTGTCCAAATCGCAATATATTGATAATCAACAAAGTCATCATTTAATACAAAAAAATAATATCCATGTAACATCTCCATAAAGTGTACTACGGGATTATAATAAAGAAGAGCCTGTACTGCTTGTGGTAAATCTTGCATAGAGTAAAAAATAGCAGATATAAACATAAGTGGAGATAAAAGTATCTTAACTACCTTTTTAAAACTATCAAAAAAAAGCCCCACAACTGCAATAAAAAGACCCAAAGAGAATGCAAAAGTTATTAACCAAAGATAAGAAAATATCACCATTCCCAAATTTTTAGGACTCATATTTAAATCAAGATATAAGCCAACAAAAATAAAAATAATAGCAATAATAACTGTAATAAGAACTTCAATTAAAAGACGAGCAATCAGTGCATCAATAGGTCTAACCTGTTTATAGGCATAAAGTCCCTTATTTGCAGAAAAGGCATTAAGTGATCTATCAATAACATGCCTAAATAAATTATATCCAATAAAACCCAAAGTAATAAAAACATGATAGTCAAAGTTTGAATTATTTCCAAATAACAAAACTTTAACCATTACAAAAATAAAAATCTGCATCAAAGGTTCAAATATAACCCAAAAGTACCCCAGCTTACCAGCTGAAAATCGGACATTGACCTCTCTTAGAAAAAGTGCATGTATAACCGATTTTTGTACTTCCCATGAGCTTCTTTTATACAATGGTTTTTCCCTACTATTAGACTCTTTTTTCCCACTCATATGCACTTTGACAGATGAGACCTAAATTATTATACTTTGGTATCCAATTCATATTTTCTTTTATTTTACTATTATTTGATATAAGAGTAGCTGGGTCTCCAGCTCTTCTTGAGGCGTTATCAACAGGAAATTCACTATGGGTGACCTCTTTTACTGTCTCAATTACCTCTTTTACAGAGTAGCCCCTTCCATAACCTACATTAAATATATCACTTGGATTGTCTATGAGATACTCTATCGCCTCAACATGAGCCGATGCTAGATCATCTATATGAATATAGTCTCGAACTCCTGTACCATCTTCTGTGGAGAAATCATCCCCAAAGATCGCCATCTTTTCCCTCTTGCCTACTGCACACTCTGAAGCTATCTTGATAAGATGTGTAGCATTTGGAAAACTCTGACCGATACGAGGAGACAACTGATCCTCCTTGTCATAGAATATATCTGCACCAGCTACGTTAAAATATCTAAAAATTACATGTTTAAAAGATGGATAAGCTAGTGTACTATCTCGAATCACCTGCTCACTCATAAGTTTGCTCCAACCATAAGGATTTATAGGGCTAGGGCTAAAACTCTCATCTATTCCACTCTCTGGTATCGATGATGGCTCACCATACACAGCAGCTGTACTAGAGAAGACAAATCTTTGAACTCCTGCTTTGACAGCTTTATCTATAAGATTTGTAGAGTTTACTATATTGTTCATATAGTACTCCAGAGGTTTTGCAACCGATTCAGGTACAACTATACTCGCTGCAAAATGAATAATAGTATCGATACTGTTCTCTTCTAATAGCCCAAAAACAGCATCAAATTGATTTAGATCCATCTCAATAAAGTCAAAGTCTCTAATTTCCCGTAGAGTCTCTAAAGTTTTTCTACTTCCTGTACTTAGATTATCTAAAATAGTCACGGAGTGATCTGTTCGCTCCAAAAGTTGTTTAACAACATGACTCCCGATGTACCCCGCTCCACCAGTAATTAATATATTCATCCTAAAGTCTTCCATCCGATTCATCTAAAATCGACTTAATATCAAAGAGAACTTGGTCACTACTAGTGAGATCTAAACCTCTGTAATCCTCATGTGCAACAGCTAAGACTACAGCATCATAAGAGGCTATATCTACATCTGATTTTAGATCTAGTTTATACTCTCTAGCTACCTCTTCTTTGTCTGCCCAGTAGTCACTTACATCTATATCACAACCAAAATCTTGAAGCTCACGAATAACATCAATTACCCTAGAGTTTCTAATATCAGGGCAGTTCTCTTTAAAGGTGATACCTAGTACTAAAACTTTTGATCCCTCTATCTTTTTGCCTTTTTTGATCATAAGTTTTATAACCTGATTGGCTACATAGATACCCATATTGTCATTGAGTCTTCTTCCTGCTAGGATGATCTCAGGATTGTATCCTACCTCTTGTGCTTTGTGTGTGAGATAGTATGGGTCAACACCAATACAGTGACCACCAACAAGACCAGGTCTAAATGGCAAGAAGTTCCATTTTGTTCCAGCTGCTTCAAGTACAGCATTGGTATCAATATCTAGTCGATTAAAGATCATAGATAGTTCGTTGACAAAAGCGATATTTATATCTCTTTGAGAGTTTTCAATAACTTTTGCTGCTTCTGCTACTTTGATAGTAGGAGCTAGGTGTGTCCCTGCTGTAATAATACTTGCATATAGCTCATTTACTTTTTTACCAATTTCAGGAGTAGAACCTGATGTTACTTTTAGAATTTTTGTAACAGTATGCTCTTTATCTCCTGGGTTGATTCTCTCAGGAGAGTATCCACAGTAGAAATCTTTGTTGAACTCTAAACCTGAAAATTTCTCTAAGATAGGAACACAATCCTCCTCTGTTGCACCAGGATATACAGTAGATTCATAGATAACAATATCATCTTTTTTTAGTACCTTTGCAATAGACTCACTAGCCTTAATAAGAGGTGTTAAGTCAGGTTTTTTATGTTTGTCAATAGGGGTTGGAACAGTTACGATATAGATATTACAATCACTTATATCATCTAAAATATTTGTAAACTGCATACTATTAGCAATCGCCTCGTTGACCTGATCTTCACTAAGCTCTAGTGTTCTATCAACTCCTGATCTAAGTTCATCTATTCTCCACTGAGCAATATCAAAGCCTACTACTTCATATTTAGATGAGAAAGCGTGTGCTAAAGGCAATCCTACATAACCTAATCCAATAACTGCTATTTTGTTTTTCATATATACCACTCTGTCCTAAATTTAAATTTGGATATTATACCAAACTTTATATTCCCAAATCATAAATTTGAACAATGCCTACTAGTTTTTCTTTTTTATTAACTAATAGAGAATTTACTTTATACTCTCCCATCATGTTTTGAGCTTCCATAAGCTTGGCACTAAATTCAATAGTTTTTGGATTGATAGACATTAACTCTCTTGCTATCAAAGAGAAAAACTGCTCCTCTTTGCTCTCCATAGCACGGCGAATATCTCCATCTGTTATGATACCTTGTGTCACCTGATCATCTGTGACTACAACCACTAGACCCATTTTTGCACTAGAGACTATCTGTATTATCTCTTTAATACCTGACTCTATGCCACAGATAGGAAGGTTCTCTTTTAGCATTACATCCTCTACCTTTGTCAAAAGTCGTCGTCCAAGGCTTCCTCCTGGGTGAAACTGTGCAAAATCTGTATCTTGAAAATCTCTTAGTTTCATAAGAGCAACAGCTAGAGCATCACCCATAACCAAAGTCGCCGTAGTGGAAGAGGTAGGAGCTAACTGTAGAGGACACGCTTCCTCTGTAACTGATATATTTAGGTGATAATGGCTATATTTAGCCAATGTAGAGTTAGGGTTACCACTCATACCAATAATTATATTGGCGTGTGCCTTTAAAAATGGGATAAGTTTCAATACCTCATCTGTCTCACCTGAGTTGGATATAAGTAGTAAAATATCACTATTTTCTATCATCCCAAGATCACCATGATATGCCTCTGAAGGGTGTAAGAAAAAGCTTGGTGTTCCTGTACTTGCCATAGTAGCAGCTATCTTTTTGCCAATAATACCTGATTTCCCCATCCCTGAAATAATCAATTTTCCTTGGCAATTTAGTATCTCTTTGACTGAGGCTTCAAAATCTTCTGTTAGACTATCTTTTAGATTCTCTATCTCTTTAGCCTCAATAGAAAAAACCTCTCTTGCTATATCTAGTATATCCATCTATATCCTTTTTGAGATAAATAGTATTACGGAAGATGATCAAACTCAGGTACTATCTCTTTTAGCACCTTTAGAGGATTCTCATCTCCTTTTTCTAACCGTTTTATCTTTGAGAGCAACTGTTCATAGTCAACTGGAGGATTTTCGGAGACCATAATAGAGCTATACTCTGTTTTGAGATCAGCATCATCAATCAACAGCTCTTCATATAGCTTCTCTCCTGGTCGAAGACCCGAAAAAACAATCTCTATATCATCCCTACCCGACAGTTCGATCATCCTTTTTGCTAGATCCACTATCCTTATAGGCTCACCCATATCTAAGATAAATAGCTCTCCACCTTTAGCAATAGATGCCGCTTGAAGCACAAGTTGACACGCTTCAGGTATCATCATAAAGTATCGTGTAATCTCAGGATGTGTTACGGTGATATTCTCCCCACGATCTATTTGTGATTTAAACTTAGGGATTACAGAACCTGAACTTCCCAACACATTACCAAATCTCACAGCTACTATCTCTGTACTCTTAGATGGGACAGCATGGGCATAGAGTTCGCACACTCTTTTGGTCGTTCCCATCACGTTAGTTGGTCTAACTGCTTTATCTGTGGAGACAAGAACTAACTTTGCTACACCATTAGCTATGGAGAGATCGATGATATTTTTTGTTCCAAAGATATTATTATTGATAGCCTCTTTGATATTGGCTTCACATAGAGGAACATGCTTGTATGCTGCTGCATGGATAACAATATCTGGTTTATAAAGAGCAAAGGTCTTCTCTAAAAACTCTCTCTCTCTCACATTTTGCATAACAGCAACAGATTTTTTACTATCAATCTCTTCATTAATAGCATATAGATTAAACTCGCTATTATCTACTAAAATAATCTGCTTTGCACCAAATATCTCAACTTGACGAGAGAGTTCAGATCCAATACTCCCCCCTGCACCTGTGATCATCACCACTTTACCGATAATAAAATTGGCAATACTTACCATATCCAAATCTTGTGGCTTTCTAGCAAGTAGATCTTCTATAGATATATCAACCAAAGAGGGTTTATCATCTTGGAGTATCTGTGCCTGTTTTATCTCATGCACTCCTACTTCATTTAACATAGTAAATAGTTGATCTAGCTCTTTTTGTTTTAACTTTTCAGCAATAATAACAGAATCTATCTCTAAATTTTCAATAACACTTACTATATCAGATCTATTAAAAACCTGTATATTAGAAAAGTATGTCCCAATAACATGTTTATCGTCAGAGACCAGAGCAATAGGCTGATAGGCGATCTCTCCAGAGAGTGAACTTTTAATAACCTGTGTAGACCTCTCATTTGCTCCAATAATCAACATTCTCTTCTCATTTTTTTCTCTACTATTTTCAAGATAAAGTCTCTTTGATATTCGCAAAAGACCAATAAAGAAGAGAGATAAAAAGAGATCTATACCCATTACCGATCTAGGAAAAGGGGTAAAATAGTCACTACAAACTACTAATATAAATGCAAAAATTAGATATATTACAATGTGTGCTAAAACAATTCGTCTATACTCCGTCAGACCAAAAAAACGCCACGCTACAAAATAGATCTTAAAAGTAAATAGAATAAAAATTTTGAGTGGAATTAAAACTAACATCATCTTTAGCATCGTATCTAAAAAGTTTAAAGGTATATCAAAATTAAACCGTAATAAATATGCTAAAAGTACTGTCACTATAGAGATAAATACATCTACTATAGCAAAGAAAAGTGTTCGTTTAAGTTGTGTTGGTTGAAAAAAAGCACTTATTGACATATATTTTTCACCACCTCAACTACGCGATAAAGATCACCTTTTGATGATGCGGTAGGAGAGGGTAGACATATACCTCGTCTAAACATCTCTTCACTTGTTCCATCGACAAAAGAGGTAGAGCCCTTAAAAAGCTCCTGCATATGCATAGGCTTCCAGAGTGGTCGACTCTCTATATCCTCGTGATCCAACGCTTCGATAATACTCATTGGTTCTCTATTTTTTAGAAGAAGTGTAGTTAACCATCTATTACCCATACTTCCTTCTATCTCAGGCATCATCTCTATCTCTTCAATATCTTTAAATGCATTTTGATAAAAAGAGAATATCCCCCTTTTTTGGCTTACACGAGTATCAAGTACCTCCATCTGTCCTACTCCAATAGCAGCTAAAACATTAGACATACGATAGTTGTATCCATGCTCTATATGCTCATAGTGCAAAAAAGCCTCTTTAGCTTGAGTAGATAAGAACTGAGCTTTTTTTATCCACTCTTCATTATTAGAGACCAACATTCCTCCACCAGAAGTACTAAGTATCTTGTTTCCATTGAAGCTATAGACACCCAAATCTCCAAAAGTCCCACTCTGTTTTCCATCAAGTGTAGCCCCTAGAGACTCTGCGGCATCCTCTATTACAAAGATCCCCTCTTCTCTACAGATAGCCATAATCTCATGCATCTTGGCAATCTGTCCGTATAGATGAGTTACTACCAATGCTTTTGGCTTTTTGGGCAACTCTTTGATCGCTTTTTTAAGAAGCTCTGGACTGAGGTTCCAACTCTCATCACTATCTATAAAAACAGGAATAGCTCCTTGGTAGATAATACAGTTTACAGATCCAATAAAGGTAAAAGAGGAGGCTAATACTAAATCATCTCTGCCTACACCCAAAATTCTCAATGCGAGATGCAACCCTGCTGTAGCAGAAGATAGAGCTAAGGCGTGTGAGATTCCTGTGTAGCTCTTTATACTATCTTCAAACTTTGTTATAAACTCACCAAAAGGTGCAATATAGTTACTTTTGAACACTTCGTCGATATATTTTTGTTCATTTCCACTCATATGAGGAGGGGATAAAAAAATTCTTTTACTCATCTGTTTTCCTTATAACTTTGCAAGGGTTGCCGTAGGCTAGAGTGTTATTAGATATGTTTTTTACAACTACAGACCCTGCCCCTATTATACAATTTTTACCAATTGTAATACCTTGAATCACGGATGATCCTATACCTATGTGTGTATTTTGATCTACTTTAACATCTCCTGCTAGAGCAACATTTGGAGATATATGAACAAATGTTCCAATGATATTTTCATGTTCAATAACAGATGAAGTATTGAGGATAGCACCCTCTCCTATCTTACTATAAGCGTTGATAACCACTTGAGCCATCACTACACTACCTCTTCCTAAAATAACACTATTTGATATAGTAGCAGAGGGGTGAACAAGTGTAATAATATCAAATCCATGAGACTCTACTATCTCAAAAAGCTTCTTTCTAACACTATTACTTCCAATACCAAAAGCCAAAGGGATAGAGTTTTTACTCTTAATATCACTAAAAGATTGGTGAGGATTATCTCCATCATCTATAAAAATGATCTCATCATAACAACATGCTCTTGCAATATCTGCTACAACTAATCCGTGACCACTTGCACCATAAATATAAATTGGATTCATCTATTTTGTCCCCCTAAACTTCTCTACTGTAACAGAGGAGTCAGAAGATATGTCACTTCTCTTTATAACCTTCAAAAAGGTCATCCAAAATATCTTCATATCCAACAGAAAAGATCGGTTATCTACATACCAAACATCATACTCAAATTTTTGCTCCCAACTGATCGCATTTCGCCCATTGATTTGAGCCCACCCAGTGATCCCAGGGGTGACACTCTGTCTTCTCATCTGTTCAGGAGTATATAGAGCTAAATACTCTACCAAAAGTGGTCTTGGACCAACAAAACTCATCTCACCGTTTAGAACATTAAAGAGCTGTGGAAGCTCATCCAAGCTTGTTTTTCTAATAGATGAGCCTACACCTTTGAGCCTCTCTTCATCAGGAAGAAGCTCTCCATCTTCATCTCTCTCATTGCTCATAGTTCTAAACTTATAGATAGTAAATAGCTCCCCATTTAGACCAGGGCGAACCTGCTTAAAGAGTACTGGTCTGCCCCCTAGTTTAAAATATATCAACAGTGCAGTGATAATCATAAATGGCGAAAAAACAACAATTAGTAGTAGTGATAACAATATATCAAATAATCTTTTCATAAAATTATAAGCTCCCCAACTCATCTTTTAATATCTTAAAAAATTTCTCTTGACCATATCTATTTATGGTCAAAGATCTAACGCTCTCTTTTATTTTATTATATAGTTCTCTATTTTCAAGCAAAATACTTACCCCCTCAACTAAACTATCTACACTCTTCTTTTTAATCAATATACCTGTTTTATTCTCTATAATAACTTCATTACACCCATTAATATCTGTAGCCAATAGAGGAACACCATAGCTTCCTGCCTCTATCAATGAGTTTGGCAGTCCTTCTCTATACGATGGAAGAACAAAAAGGTTACTAACACTCAAATAGGGTCTAATATCTTTTTGAAATCCTACTAATTTAATAGAATCATTATTTTTAATAGCATCCATACTATTTTGATCTATGGGGCTTAACTTCTCTTCAAAATCACCAACCATTAGAAGTTTCAAATAGGGATATTTTATTTTTAATATAGAGAATGCGTCAATAAGCTCATTAACCCCTTTGTCTTTGACTACCCGTCCTACAAAGATTAGAACGAAATCATCTCTATTAAATCCAAGTCTATTTCGTAGCTCCTCTTTTTCTATTGGAGTAAAAGTATCCTCAAAAAAATCACTATCTACCCCATTAATAGATCCTTGGGCTATAACTTTAACACTCTTTTTAGTTAAATTGGTCTCTATATAATCTTTGAGACCAAAACTGTTACAGTATAGCTTTGTAGAGAAAAAGTAGGTAAGCCTCTCAATAAATTTTAGTAGAATTTTTCTCTTTCCAGTTGCCTCCATTAGAGGCATACCTACAATATTGTGAACTCGAATAGGAACTCTAGCAAAAAAAGAGGCTATCATCCCCAGAAGTCCAGCTTTTGGAGTAAACGAATAGACAATATCAGGTCTATTTTTGACGAGATATAAATATATTTGTAACAGAGCTTTAAAATCTTTAACTATTGTGATCTGTCGAGTCATATCTACAGCATAAATAGATACACCCTCATACTTCTCTATCTCTTTGTTTACAATATCACTAGAAGTTATAATAGATAGATCAAAAAACTCAGAAAGATACCGTGGTTGTCCCTTTAATAGAGTGGCAAAGCTCAAAGGGACTGTTCCTATAATAACCATTTTTTTCATATTATAAATCTATATTTTTAACTTAAATACTTTGGCTAAAGGTGTCAAGATTACAGGTTCAAACAGTTTAGGATCATAATTCTCTAAGACAAAAAGTTGAATATATGTAGAGTTAAACAGTCTCTTATCCAAAATCAAAAACTGATTATAGTTTCGCATAAATATAACATAGATAGGTGAACCTATATCAAGATGCTGAACACTCTTATGCAAAACCCCTTTGGCATCATACTCTGTGACAACCATCTGATTGATAGGAGTGACTCTCCCACCTGAATGAATAGCTCCATCTCGTATCTCCATACCATTATTTAGCATAATGCTATTACCTCTATTCCCTGCTGGTTTAGCTCTAGCAAAGAGAGGTCTTTTGTACTGCTGACCTGTAGATGGATTTAGATTTGAAAAGAGATCAATAGTTGGCAAAATTCCCATCATCTGGAAAGGAAGATAGAAGTATATATCTCTAGTTTTTTTAGGTAATTCTACTTTAGAATCA
>Ga0256827_10000184_pt1 | contig 35751 bp, 31 predicted proteins | sample CV84metaG_FD_185977 | JGI IMG/M metagenome (GOLD analysis project Ga0256827, IMG submission 185977) | Hydrothermal vent microbial communities from East Pacific Rise, Pacific Ocean - CV84 | ecosystem: Environmental > Aquatic > Marine > Hydrothermal vents | place: Pacific Ocean: East Pacific Rise... | reverse complement strand
AAAATTTCTTAACTAAAAAAACAGTTATCACTATAAGAAGTAAACTTACTAAGAGTATTAATCCTATATAAATATAATAAGAGCTATCAGGTATCTCTAAAAGAGGTTTAATGTCTCGTAATTTATCTTCCATCTATTTTGCTCCTAGCAATTTTGCCAATTTTAAGAATGGCTCTTCATCGGTATAAATTTTACTATAACGTACAGCATTTTTTTTAAAATGAGCAAAAAGTTTTTCGTCATTTAACCTTAATGCTTTTTCATAAGCCTTTATCTGATTTCCTCCAATAACACCTTCAAAAGAGTTATTCTTCTCCATATCTCTCAGTCTCATATATCCTAATTCACTAGGCTTCTCTTCAAACTTATCTCTCACAATTAACGCAACAACATCATGTTTTTTAGACAACAGTGCCAAGTCAATATCTCCTACAAAATCGGAAATGATAAAGAGTAAAGATTTACGTTTAATACGCTTATAGAGCGTATCTACAAATGCTCTGTAGTGACTCTCTTTTCCTAGCATCTCAAAATTTTCCATCTGCGTTACTGCATCTTGTACAGCAAAGAATTTCTTATTAGGCTTAGACATAGTGTAAAGTTTGTCAGCAAAAATAATATTGGCAAACAGGTCTCCATTTTTGACTGCTGAGAAACCAAGAAGTGCTACAAGTTCAGTCATGACATCCGACTTCTGTTTTACCGTTCCAAAATAGGTAGAACCACCCATCATGACAGCTGTTACAACATTAAGCTCTCGCTCTTCACGGTAAATTTTAATGAATGGTTTTCCAAGTTTAGCCGTAGTTTTCCAGTCAATCTTACGAACATCATCTCCATAGACATATTCACGAAGTTCTGTAAACTCAAAACCCTCACCTTGAAACAGAGATGCATTGTTTCCAAGCATCTCACCAAAGACTTGTTTTCTAGCCTTTAATAGTAGTTTTTTTATCTTCATATTCACTTATTATTTAACTTATGGAATGGGAACAGCTGCTAGCACTTTGTCAATAATCATATCTTGTGTAATTCCCTCAGCTTGTGCTTCATAAGAGAGTACAATTCTATGACGAAGTATCTCTTTTGCAATATATGCTACTTCAAGTGGTGATACAAAGTCTAGCCCTTTCAAGTAAGCAATGGCACGTGCTGCTTTATACATGTCAATACTTGCTCTTGGACTTGCCCCATACTCAATATGTTTAGCCATATCTTCTAAACCATAATTCATTGGCTCTCTAGTTGCAAAAACCAGTTCAACAATATATTTCTCTACCTCTTCATCCATATGAATAGCCATCGCCTCTTGTCGAATCTGCTCTAAGTCTTCAATGGTAGCTACTTGCTGAATTTCTCCAAACCCATTGTTTGCTACACGTCGTGCAATCTCTAACTCTTCCTCTTTTGTGTTGTATCCAACCACAATTTTCATGAGAAAACGGTCTAGTTGAGCTTCTGGAAGCTCATAAGCACCCTCTTGTTCCACTGGGTTTTGTGTTGCCATTACCAAAAATGGAAGGTCAATCTTAAACGTCTCGTCACCAATGGTCACTTGACGCTCTTGCATTACTTCAAGTAGTGCAGACTGAACTTTTGCAGGAGCACGGTTAATTTCATCTGCTAGTAAAAGGTTTGTAAAAACAGGTCCTTGCTTAATTTTAAATGTATTGGTAGATGGGTCATAAATCTCCGTACCAATAATGTCACTAGGTAATAAATCTGGCGTGAACTGTACTCTTTTAAAGTTTAATCCTAATGAACCAGCTAAGGCATTAACAGCTGTAGTTTTTGCTAAACCAGGAACACCTTCAAGTAAAATATGCCCACGAGTCAACAACCCTGTTAACAAACCTTCAATCATCTTATCTTGCCCAACCATAACCTTGGCAATCTCATTTTTAATATTTTCAACTATTGGATTCAATCCATTCTCCTATATTTTATAACATGTTAATTTCTGATATATGATTTTACTACAAAGGAGTTAATAAAAGGTTAATAACTATATACAGTAGTACCATCAATTGGTAAGCTTGGTCTATCAAATAATCGACCATACTTGTCCTCACTACAATACCCTTTAGGAGTAGAAACAAAAAGAGCTTTTGGAGCAACATCAAATCCAAAACTTGCTATCTGATTACGTGCTTTTTGAGAATAGGAGATACCCATCATATCAAAATAATCTCTAAAATCTACCTCAGCTGTATAGGAGTAAGCAACTACTAACCAATCATTATTGCCTATAGCATTAATCTCATTTAAACTATAAGTCGAAAAACCAACTGAAGCTTTTTGTGCCTCCCAATCTTTTTTAGCCCGTTTCATTTCACGTTCTAAAATATGTACTCTAGCTAAGATATGCCAACCATTTTGAATCTTACCCATCTTTTGTGCATGCATCATCGCTTCAATTTTAAGAAGGTACTGCTCTCCTAATCCTGCTTTATCCCATAAATTAGTTTTAAGATACTCTGTTACATTTGCTTCACCTACTGAAGCTTGTACTGTTTCAAAAAGATACTTAAAAGGTTGTCCACCACAATTATTTTCTCCTCCTGTATTATCAAAATATCTTGATTTAGTATAGTAAGAGAAGGTATTGGTTGCAGCATGGTTTGGAAAACCTTCAAAACGCATCATCTGTAGACTATGCCCCATCTCATGAATGTCTCCATGACCAATAGGACTGAATGCCCAATAAGCATCATATGGGTTACCTGAACAACCATATCCACAAGTAGCTTGGTCAGCATTCATATGCTTCATAATATCAATGGTCTCAATGGTCAATCCTTTTGCGATTGCCCAATCATTAATTTCAGGAACTTTATCAATCCCCTCGCCTTTAAATCCTGCTAAAACATGAGGATAGTTTGACGTATATTTAACTACAGCATTTGCCAATCCCTCTGCTGTCCCTCCCCATCGAGTATCAGAGATAGATTCCACCATCTTATCTCGTTTAGAGTGTACCGTAAATCCAGCAGTGGCAATCTCTGCCCAGTCATACTCATTGGCATCCATTTTTTCTGTAAAAGAAGCATTATCAGCTGAATTAGCCCAATAAGGATGTTCTCCTATATTTTTAAAAGTTATATCTATAGGTAGATCATTTTTAGAAAACTCTAACTGTAGAGGTCCACCATATGGAGACGTAAAGGTAATGGTCTCACCTGATTTAATCTCAAAGTGAGGTGTTTGTAAATATTTTGGTCTACTATAACCATTTTTTTGAAACTGATGGGTTGCACCTGAACGCAGACTATTAATAAATACTTTAACGGTTAAATCAGAACTATCATTTCGGGTCACACGCACGGTTTGTCCAGGAAGTGCATAGGCTCCTGTTGAACGGAAAGATTTTTTAGAGTTTATTTGTACTCTTCTTATTGTTGGAATAATATGAGAAAAATCACTTCTTGAAAAATTTCCCATATCTAACTGTTTTGGATTAACCATTCGGTAATTATAAATAACATGGTCAGCATAATAAGATTTTATAAACTCATTGTCATCTGTAGTCACTTTGTCCATTGGGTAGGAAACCGATTGACGAAACTTATCTGCTGTGAGTGCTAAAAGTTTTTGTAAACGGTAACCCTTTTTAAGAAAAATATTCTTTTTTACACTATCTAATCCATTCATTAAATTTCTTACAACAGTTGCACCCTCTTGAAACTCTGAGCTTAAACCTACTACTTCTGAGCAATCATCACTATTTTTATCATGAACACCTTTACTGTCTTTACATTTGCTCCAATCAAATGAATAATCTAGCTCTTTAAAATGATTAAACATTGTCTCTATAGAAGCATACCCTGAGTGATTAAAAAATGTTCTCTGCATCTCACTTGAAGAGTTCCATCTGACACTATCGTCTGCCCAATAGTTTCCTCCATAAGGGAAAGAGAGTTCAAATACATCTTCAATGACATTTGAAAGTGCATTTTCACCCCAATTTGGATGCGTATATAAAAGAGGTTTTCCTGCTCTTAAAAGCGAAGGTAATACTGTTTTTAATGCTACTGCATCTGCTATTGTATCAGCACTTGAATTTCCTAATATAACTAAATCTGCACCAGCATAACAAGTAGCTAAGGTTGCATTATCATTACAGTTTTTCAGTGTCCAGTTTGGATAATTTGTTGTAAACCAATTTGTTACGTCGCTGGCATTACTTGCAAAAGAGAGTGCTATGGTCTTATTATTATCTTTAATTGTTAAATCAATAGGTTTATTAGCAATTAACCACGCTAAAATTCGTTTCATATGAGGTTCATAACTTAACTGCTCTGATTTGTTAAAAAAGTAAAAAGGATTTGAAGCAAAAATTGAGATACGACTTGCTTCTTGTGTTCCAGCTAAAGCCAAAATATTATTTTTATTACCATAAAGAATTGGAAAAACTTTCTCTTTGTCTCCATAATAATTGATTCGTTGAGAGTGATAATTACCACTGCTATATGATATACTATTATTTTCATATATTTCAGAAAGTAAACTATTGCCAACTTTCAAAGATTCAATCTCACCTATGGTTGCTTGAATCAACTCCTCCTCTGTTACTTTCGTGTGCACCACATCTCCAGAGGACAAAACATCTTCAATAACACTAGAAGAGGTAACATTTACAATCACTGATGTTCTTATATTATTCACGCCATCACTTACCTCCACTTCAAAAGCATAAGTAGATAAATTTAATACTCCAGAAACAATAATATTTCCATTTACATCAACCGTAAAAGGTACAGAACCAATAATACTATATGTTAAAGTATCATCTTGATAATCTATTGCTTTCAAAGTCGCTACTTTTGTTCCGACCGTTGTTGTTCCTTGAATTAAATAACTCGTTTCATGTTTTTCAAAAGATGGGATAACAGAAGTTTGACCATAAACTTCTAATTTTTTTAAGTGAATATGTCGTTCATCATTACTGTTTGTTTCACCTTTTACAATAAGATAGCGTCCACTTTTAGCAGGAGAAAGTGTAATAGTTTGTTCATTATTCGTTGCTTGAAGTGTTTGCACTAATTCATTTACATCAACACTACCTACATAGGGAGTATTTGAGAGATATATTTTAGCATTAGTTAATCTATTTGCATGGCTTCTATTTTGAAGAACAATTTTAGAAACTTTTGTAGGATTAGGTAACTCAACTTGTAACCAATTTTCACCTTTAGCTCCACCACGTGTATGATTATAAGTCGTATCATTATTGTCAATTGCATTGGATGCAGCTTGATAATAATAGTATGAATTATCTGTTCCTTGTGTGGCTCTTCCATATTTGTGAGCAATATCAATGGCAGAAGTAACTACAATATCAAAAGGAGATAAAGTAGCTATCTCCTTACCATTAGAGACAGATATACTAATATTTGGATATACTCCCTTATCTGTTACCTTACCACTTAATAAACCTGTAGTTGTATTAAACTCTGCCCATAGAGGTTTATTTTTAACCGTAAAAGTTAGTACTTTATTTGTACTATTTTTTACTTTAGGTAAAAATTGATAAAATGAGAATACACTACTCTTTCTATTTGCTTCTCCACTAATAGTCAAACTATTTTCAGAAGATAAACCACTATCTCCTCCACTACCACATGCTACAAAAAACAATCCAATAAATAAAACTAAACTCTTTAACTTTTTCATCTACTCTCTCCTTAAATAAAATTAGATTTGAAACGAAAAAGTAGACCCTCTATCCTCTTCACTCTCTATCTCTAAAACAGTATTATGTAACTTTAAAATCTGTTTTACAATGGCTAGACCTAAACCCATAGAGTTATCCCATGAGTGTTCATCTGTTCTAAAAAACTTCTTAGTTACTTTCTCAATATTTTCAGAAGATATACCTACTCCTTGATCAATAATACGTACTGAATGTTCTGTTAATTCAACTTTTACCAACTCTTTTGAATATTTTAAAGCATTCTCAATAAGATTTTTTAAAACAATCTCCATGAGAGCTTTATCAGCTTTTACAATTAATGCTTCACCTTCGACTACAACTTCTCTGTTTTTGTATTTATCTTCTAAATTAATAGCTATCTCTCTTGCCAATGGTTTTAAATCAAACTTGCTAGTTTGTAATTTTTGCTCACCACTCTCAAAACGGTTCCAAAGAAGCAGACGACTTAAAAGCTCTTCTATTTTCTCACCATTATTATAGATTTTTCCTAAAAATTTTAGACGTAATCCAGCAGGAATCTCTTCATCTTCTGTTAATGTTTGAGAATAACCCATAATAGCTGCAATGGGATTACGAAACTCATGTGCAATAGCAGAGAGCATGTCAGAACGTTGTCGATTTTTAAGTTTAATTTTTGCCGTATACTTACGTTTCTCTTTTTCTCTTTTTTGCATCTTACGTAAAGTTTGTATGAGCTTTAGATTAATACTTTCAAATTCACGAGTAAAAAAACGTGCTGAGGGTTCAGGGCTATGAGGTGAACCAGCAAGATAGTTCTCTACATTTTTAAGTTCACGTGAGACACGTTTTGTCCCATAATAAACAGAAGTTAGAAGAAGCACTTGTGAAGCAATAAAAAGAGCCACATAAAAATAAATATTTTGATATTTTTCTGGTGTAAAAACCAAGATAATAGTAAAAAGTGCTGTAATAAAGATAACAAGAGTAATAAGTCTGGCTATGACATACTCACTAAGTGATGGACGATTATACATAGCCAACTTTAATTACCTAGTTTTTCTCAAGATCATGTACTTGTTTTTTTAATTTATTTATCTCTTTATTATATTGATCTAAAGACTCTTGAATCTCCCCAATATCCCACTCCTCTACTGCTAACTCCAACTCATCATGTTTTACACGATATTTAGCTAATAAATCTTCAATTTTTGCTTTTAGTACTTCAATATCTTTATTTATAGTCTCACCCATAATATATCCTTCATTCCATATAGTAAAAAGATTTAAAACCTTTTCACTATATTAACAAATATATTATAAAGACTCTCCACTTCTTTAATACTTGTTCTCTCATTTAAACCATGAATTCTGTCATTAATCACACCAAACTCTACAACTTCAATACCATAAGGGGCAATGTGCCGACCATCACTTGTACCACCAGCCGTTGAAAGCTTAGTTTTTACACCTGTCTCCTCTTCAATAGCAGCAGATAATTCATTTACAATAAAAGAGTCCTGATTGGTAACAAATGGGTATGAGCCTTGTTGTAACTCTAACTCATAATTCAAACCATCAAGTTTCTTTTCCATAAATAATCTTAAGGTCTCTTGCGTTGTATTGGTTGAGTTTCGAACATTAAACATCATCTTTAGGTCATTTGGAGAAACATTGGTCACCTGCATACCTGAACGAATATCAGTAATCACCAACTTAGAAGGGGCAAAGTTATCATCTCCATTATCTAAGTCATATCCAGCTATTTGAGGCAAAATAGAAGCCATATTATGAATAGGGTTAATAGCCTTCTCAGGGTAAGCAGCATGTCCCTGTTTTCCTTTTAGAGTTAAGTATCCATTTATCGACCCACGACGACCAATCTTAATGGCATCTCCAAACGCCACTTCACAAGTAGGTTCAGCGATGATACAGTAGTCAGGAAGTTGACCAATCTCTTTTAGATGCTTCAGAACTATTTGTGTTCCATAGGTTCCATCACCCTCTTCATCTGAAGTAAGCAAAAGCGAAAGACGACCGGAAAAGTCATCATCCATATCTCTAACAGCTTGAACAAAAGCTGCCACACCAGACTTCATATCTTGTGTTCCACGAGCATAAATATACCCATCTTTAATAACAGGAACAAAAGGGTTGGTCTCCCAACCATCCCCTGCTGGAACCACATCAACATGACCAGCAAAACAGAGATGTTTACCCTCTCCAAACTTTTTAGTAAGCCAAATGTTCTTAACTCCACCCTCATTAATCCACGTCGCTTCAAAATCTGCTAAATAGTTTTCAATATAAGTAAGCAGTCCTCCATCTTCAGGAGTAACCGACTCTACTGCAAGTATTTTTAAAAAGAAATCTATAACATCTAATCTTTTTTCCATAATTTATACCTTATTTTTTAATTATTTAAGAGAAATAAAAAACTATTTCGCCTTCAAATATGCAAACGCACACGCAATCAAGTCATCATCATCTTTTGAATCTGCTTTTAAATAAAGTCTCTCTTTACTCTCATCTATAAATTCAATAAAGACTTTTTCTCCAGCATTAGCAACTTTACTTACCTTTTGCTCTTTAGCTAACACTTTCATGACCATAACATCTATGAACTGTCTTGAAATTGTGTCTAGTTTTCCAAAACGATCGGCTATCTCTGTCTCAATCTCGTAGACTTCTCCCGTGGTGGCACATTGAGAAAGTCTTCTGTATAGTTCTAGTCTTAGTCGATCTTCTTCTATGAGTTCTTCATTTAAGTAAGCGTCAATAGTCAGTTTAATATCTACACTTACCTCCTCTTCCTCAACTGTTCCACTCAACTCTTTAATAGCATCTTCAAGCATTCGCAAATAAAGTGAATACCCAATCTGTTTGATGTGACCTGACTGTGCTTCACCGATGATGTTACCACCACCACGAATCTCTAAGTCATGGAATGCAAGAACAGCACCTGAGCCAAGCTCTGAGTGTGACTCTAAGGCTAAAAGTCTTCGTTTTGCATTTTCGGTTAGGCGTTCTTTGTCTGCAACCATAAAGTAACAGTAGCCCTCTTTTCCTCCACGTCCTACACGTCCTCTTAGTTGGTGCAAATCGGCAATTCCAAAGTTATCGGCTCCATCGACAATCATCGTATTTGCCATTGGCATGTGAATTCCTGACTCTACAATAGAAGTTGAAAGCATAACATCATACTCACCTGCTTCAAACAGTTCCATGTCTTCTTCTGTTTGTTTTGCAGAAATTTTAGAGTGCAATACAGCAATTCTAAGTTTTGGCATAAGTTCGTGCAGAACTTTTCTCTTCTCTTCAATCTGTGCAATAGAGTTAAAGACATAAAATATTTGCCCTGCTCTTCTCATCTCTCTTGTGATTGCCTCTTTAATAATCTTCTCATCATAAGACTTTACAAAAGTTCTAACTCCTTGACGCTCTACTGGTGGCGTTAAAATTTCGGAAAAGGTTTTCACTTGTGACATTGCCATATTCAATGACCTTGGAATTGGTGTTGCAGACATGGAAAGCAGATGCACATCAATGGCAATCTCTTTAAGTGCTTCTTTTTGCTTAACTCCAAACTTATGCTCTTCGTCAATGATAATGAAAGCTAATTTTTTAAATTTAGCTTTAATTAATGCATGAGTACCTACTACCATGTCTACTCGTCCATCTTCTAAAGCTTCTAAAAGTGCTTTTTTCTCTTTTCCTGTGGTAAATCGGTCAAGTTTTCCAATCTTAATATCATACCTCTCAAAACGCTCTTTCATGCTCTTGAAGTGTTGCGAACTAAGCAAGGTAGTTGGGGCGACCATCATCGACTGGTAACCATTTTTCCATGCCATGTACATTCCATTCATGGCAACTTCGGTCTTCCCAAAACCAACATCGGCACTTAAGAGTCTGTCCATCATACGACCACTTGACATCTCATCCAACATCGACTTAATCGCCTCTTCTTGGTCTTCGGTATGAACAAATCCAGCTTCACTCATGAAAATTTGGTGGTCAACGCCATCACGGTTAAAGACAATTCCTCTTTTCAAGTGACGCTGTGCTGAGAGGTTAATCAGCTCTGAGGCGATGGCAAAGAGCTTCTCTTTTACTTTTCCTTTGAGCTTTTTAAAACTCATTTTTCCCATTCTATCAAGTACAGGTAATGCACCAGAGTCTGCTACAAAACGGTCAATGGTGTTAAGATTTTCAACAGGAATAAGAAGTGCATCTTCATTTTGATAGTGAATGAGAACAAACTCACGTGTTGCACCAAGTACCACCCGTTTCTCTACCCCTTTAAACAACCCTACTCCATGGTTTTCATGAACAATATAGTCACCAAGTTTTAGCTCATCTAAAATAATTGACGCTTTTTTAACTTTTTTACGTTTTATTGGTTTATTGAGAGAGATAATCACCTCTTCATCAGAGATGAGGTTAACAATAATATCTTCATAAACAAACTGAATATTTTCAAAAGAAGCTAGTTCACTCCCTCTAACTACAGACTCATTCTTAGCCACAATGGTAATACGTTTATGCTTATTTGACTCCATAATAGCATTAGGTTTAATCACCTCTAGTTCACGTACTTTTTTTGCTTCTGGAATAATGGGTAGTTTAAAGTACTCTCTTGGAATAAGAGGAGTATCTAAAGAGTAAATCTCTTCTAACTCCTCATGCATATTTGAAAGTATTAAGGCATCAAAAATCTCAACATAATTTTCAGCCAATGCGTCTAAGTACCAAAAACCTAAAGAGTCAATATCTTTTACAAAAGAGTCTAAAGGACTCTTCTCAACACGACTTTTTAGTGCGTTATACTCCTCTTCTTCTAATGCTAAAAGAGCTGGAATAATTTTTATGCTCTCTCTCTCCTCTTTATCACTTTTTTGTGTATCGACAGAGAAGGTTCGAATACTCTCTACATCTTCATCAAAAAGTGAAATACGATAGGCTTCATCTACACCCAAAGGATAAATATCTAAAATATCTCCTCTAAAAGAGACCTCACCCTTTTGTGTAACAATATCTACAAAATGATACCCCCAATAATATAGAGTATCTTTAAGTTCAGTCAATTTTAGTGTAGAAGCAAATTCAACTTCAATACTTTTAAAATACTCTTCCTTGGGCAAAGGCAATAATAATGTGCGTAATGGAGAGATTAAAAGTTTTTTATCTTTACAAGAGTAGTAAGAGTATAAAGCTTCAATAAGTTCATAAAACTCTAATTGAAATGAACGTAAATCGTCACCTTCACTTAATCGTAAGTCTGGTAGTGTGAAAGGTTTATAATTTAAAAGGGTAGCAGTGTCAGCAGTTTGTCTAGCTTCTTTGTCATTTTTACAGACAAAAAGGCTCCTATTCTTAAGCTGAATATCCTCATTTTGAAGATATTCATAAACATCAGATTGTCTCATTAACGTCTTTTATGGTCTATTTTTATTTTCTAGTAACTAAGTTTCTTTGGTTGTACAATATGAACATCTGAAATATCATCTGGTTGAACTCTTCCAGAAACAATTTTAGTTTCACCTTCAAATACAGCATTTGGTTCAATAATAATGTTGTTAACTTTAACATCACCATATACTTTACCATATGGCATAATGTCAATAACTTCACCAACATAATTACCTCTAAATTCACCTGATACAAGTAGTTTCTGTGATTGAATCTCTCCTGAAACACGTCCACTTTTCCCTACAACTACTTCACCTTGTGAGATAATAGCACCTTCAAATTCACCATTTAATAGGATGTTTCCATCACATCTAATTTCACCTTTGATGAAAGTACCCGGTGTAATAATACTCGCTGAACTAACCGGAGCTGGTTTCTTTTTCTTCTTTCCAAAAAATGCCATTTTTGTTTCCTTTGTAATACTGATATTAAAGTATTATATCTAATTATTATTTATTTTTAAAGTATACTTATGTTTTGCTCATTTTTGTTTAAAAATGCCTCTACGACATAAAAGGAACCAAACACCAAATATTCATCATTGTTATCTATTTTATCAAAAAAACTATATGAAATTTTTAAACTTTTTAATGCTTTTTCTAAACATTCAATATCGACTGCACGAGTAGTATCTATTTTTATAATTTCAACACGTTTTATATGAGGTTTAAACTCATTTAAAATACTAACGTAGTCTTTATCGTTCAACGCATTGTAGACCAAAACAACTTTGTTTTTACTTTCTAACGCCTTGCTAATTGCTTTTGCTGCTAGTAAATTATGCCCAACATCAATAGTAACATTTGAAGATAAACGATAAAAACGTCCAAACAGTTTTACTTTGAGTAAATCTTCCAAAGCATAAGTGAGATTTACTTTTTTTAGTGCATAGAGAGCTGTTAATGTATTTTCAAAGAGATATTGACTCCATTCTAATTGCTTAGTTAATTTCTGTACTTCTTTATATTCAGCAGGGAACATCTCTTGAAAAGTATCTACTCTGGTTAATATTGCCTCTCTCTTTTCTGCAATTTCATAAACTTCTTTATGTACTTGATATGCCAAAACAAACTCTTTGTTAATCGAATTCATTTTGGTTGTTGCTATCTCCTCAATGCTCTCACCCAAAAAGTCTTGATGATCTAGCCCAATAGGTGTAATGACAGAGAGCTTCTTAGAACAAACATTCGTGGCATCAAACTCACCACCAAGCCCTGCTTCTAAAACAATTACCTCTAGCTGTTCCATCGCAACAAACGCTAAAAGTGTTGTATACTCAAAATAACTCAAAGCGTTACTCATCTCTTCACCTAAAATAGAGTAAAGCCTCTCATGAGCCACATCTAAAGCCCCATCCGAAATATCTTCTCCATTAATCCAAATACGTTCATTAAATTTTAAAATGTGTGGCGAAGAGAAATGCCCAACTCTCCGTCCAGAAAAGTGAAGTAAACTTGCCATAATGCGTCCAGTACTCCCTTTTCCATTAGTTCCAACAATATGAATGGTAAGTGGCTGTACAATATGAGATTTTAACATTTCATAAGCAATATGTACTCGCTCATGGTCTATCTCTTTATAGTAAAGAGGCTTCTCTTCCATAAATTGAGAAAAAGAGCTACTTACCTTCATCTTTAAACACTCCTTGTACAGACAGATAAGAGATAAATTCATCAAGAGCCTTAAGCGACCCTTTTTCAATGGCTTTCAGACGTAAATCATTGGAGATAATAGCACTTGGACGAATAGGAAATTCAAAACGACCAATAATATTTCTCTCTTTTTTTAAATTACTATTTTCAAAAGTAAATGAGAGTGATATAACAGCTTGATAGTAGACGATATATCCATTTCTATCATATTGCAGAGGGATAAAATGAATATTTTTATAAGAGAGTGCTATCTTACTTTTAGCATCTTTCTTTCGTGTAACAACTCTTTTTAATCGTGTCTGTAAAGCACGGTTTAGTGCATCTTTTATTAAAACTGAGTTTTCAGGGTCAGAGAGAGAAACCTCTACCTCAGTATAGACTTTTTCGCTAATAATCTTTTTTGCATAGTGTGCCGAGGGTCTATAGCCACAAGCACTTAAACCAAAAAGTGCTAAACTTAGCACTAAAAACAATGATACTTTAACTATTTTTTGGGGAGTTCGCATATTTTTACCTTATTTCAGAATTATAACGGATTAAAAATTAAACTATGAAAGAGACTCTTTAATAAAAAAATATTATAATTATTATAAAAAAGGATTATACTTGAAAAAAAATCTACTCATTACAACTCTACTAGCAACCATTTTATTTACATCAAATCTCTCTGCAAAAGAGGAAGAGAAAACATCTAAATTTGAAACAACTTTCGAATTAAAAAGCATCTCAGACAACATTACTCATGTAGAGGCTAAAAAAGAGAACATTATTTTTAAAGAGCATAACAACAGCGTTACTTTTTTACTTTTTTTTGGTCACAACTGTAAACCTTGTCTAAAAGAGATTCCAGAGGTAAACAAACTTGTAGAGAAAAAGTATGATGACTTAAATCTTCTAGCCATTGACATTCACGGATATAACAAAGAAGATTTAACAGATTTTAAAAAAGAGAAAGAGATAAACTACCCACTCTTAACAAGAGAAGAGAACAAAAAGTTTATTAACTTCATAAAAGCAAAAACAGGTTGGAGAGGTTCCCTACCTTTCATGGTCGTCTTCAACAAAAAAGGCGAACCAAAACTGGCTCATAAAGGAGCCTTAAACTTTAAAAAGTTTGAGACTATTTATAAGGCTGTTAGAAAGTAGGGTTTTTAGCCCTACTTAACCACCAAATTCACCATCTTATTTGGAACTAAAATCTCTTTAACAATATTTTTGTCCTCTAACCATTTTGGAATGGCTACTTTAGCTTGTTCAATAATGTCTTCTTTTGAAGCTCCAGCGTCTACTTCAATTTCGCTTCTTCTTTTTCCGTTAACGGCAACACCTAAAGTGATAGTATCTTGAACAAATACCTCATCTAAAATCTCAATTTTACCTGCTAAGTTTTTAGACTCAAAAAGCTCTTCACTAAGTTCTGCACAAACATGAGGAATAATTGGCTCTAGTAGGTGAGTAATAATGTAAATACCCTCTGTCCAAACTTGCTCGTTTTGTTGTTTGTCTAAAGCATTTAGGGCTTCCATACAAGCAGCAATAAGTGTGTTAAATGTAAAAGTTTTTTCGTAAACATCTACAGACTTTTGTAGTGCTTCGTAGACTTTTGTTCTTGCTAGCTTTTCCTCTTTACTTAAAGAGCCTTGATCAATGGTTGGCAATGTATTTAAAGTAACTTTTGAACGTCTGTCATAAAGTTTTTTAATGAATCTAAACGCACCCTCAACAGCTGAGTCATTCCACTCTAGCTCTTTTTGTGGTGGTGCAGCAAAAAGAGTAAAGAGTCTTGCTGTATCTGCTCCATACTTCTCAATTAACGCGTCAGGGTCAACGGTGTTTCCCTTTGACTTAGACATTTTAGCACCATCCATTAGTACCATACCTTGTGTTAACAAGTTTTCAAATGGCTCTTTTAAGTCGTCAATAAACCCTACATCTCTCAATGCTTTGGTAAAGAAACGAGCATAAAGAAGGTGAAGAATTGCATGTTCAATTCCTCCAATGTATTGGTCAACACCTAGCCAGTAGTTTACGTCCTCTTTGTCTATTCCACAAGTGTTCCATTTTTTTGGGTCAGTTGCATAACGGAACTGGTACCAAGATGACTGTACAAAAGTGTCTAGTGTATCGGTTTCACGTTTCGCGTCTGCTCCACACTTAGGACAAGCACAACTTGACCATGTTGGATGGTTTTCAAGTGGGTTACCCTCACCTGTAATCTCTACATCTTCTGGAAGAGCAATTGGTAGGTTTTCTACTTTTTCAGGAACAAGCCCACAAGTGTCACAATGTACAAAAGGAATAGGAGCTCCCCAGTAACGTTGACGAGAAATTCCCCAATTTCTTAGCTTATAGTTTGTGGTTCCTTTTCCTAAATCTCTCTCTTCAAAAAGTTTAATTACGGCTGCTTTTGCTTTGGTATTTTTCATGCCATTAAGTTCGTCTGAGTTTATTAACTCACCCTCACCTGTGTAGGCTTCACCCTCTTGCCCACCTTCAATGACATACTTTAAAGGTAAGCCATATTGTGTTGCAAACTCAAAGTCACGCTCATCGTGAGTTGGTACAGACATAACAGCCCCACCACCATAAGATGCAAGTACAAAGTTTGCCATCCATACAGGAATTTCTGCACCAGTTAGTGGGTGAATCACAGTAATGCCTAAGTCAAACCCCTCTTTTCCAGACTGAGCTCTCTCTACTTCTGTCATGTTTGAGATGGCAATAATTTTCTCAATAACCTCTGCACTTAACAACTCATCTTTAATTAAAGCTTTTACAATTGGATGCTCAGGAGCTAATGCTGTATAAGTTACTCCGTAAATGGTGTCTGGTCTTGTTGTAAAAACCTCAAAACCTTCAAATTTATTGCCTAGTTTCTCTTTTGATGCATCTGAAAGCTTAAAAGAAAACTCTAACCCTTGCGATTTACCAATCCAATTACTCTGCATTGCTAAAACTTGTGAAGGCCACTTATCTTCTAATAATTTTAAATCATCTAACAACTCATCAGCATACTTTCTAATGTCAAGGTAATACCCAGGCATCTCTTTAAGTTCTACTTCGTTGTCACAACGCCAACAGCACCCCTCTTCTACCTGCTCATTTGCCAAAACAGTGTGACACTCTTCACACCAGTTAACGGTGGTAGACTCACGGTAAAGAAGCTTCTCTTCAAACATTTTAATGATGAACTCTTGTTCCCACTTGGTATACAACTCATCACAAGTAGCAAACTCACGTGTCTCAGAAAATGAAAGCCCTAAAGTAGCAAGCTCTTTTCTCATATAGTCGATGTTTGAGTATGTCCAATCTTTTGGATGTCTTCCATGTTTAATGGCTGCATTTTCAGCTGGCATACCAAAAGCATCCCACCCAATTGGATGAAGTACGTTATAGTTTTGTTTTCTGTAGTAACGTGCCATCGCGTCACCAATGCTGTAGTTTCTTACATGACCCATATGTAGTCGTCCACTTGGGAAAGGGAACATACTTAAAATATATTTTTTATCTAAACTCTTATCATCTTTTGGCTCAAATGCTTGTTGTTCACTCCACTTGTTTTGCCACTTATTTTCAATCTCATTTGGATTATAACTCATACTATTTGCTCCATCAGCTAAAATTATGCGAATTATAGCAAATTTATATAGAAATCAATATATTAATATTTTTAATACTAATTAATAGCCATTTCATAATTGACCCATTATAATACGCCTAAAATAGGAAATTGGAATATAAATATGAAAATTAATACACTATCAACACTTGCTTTATCTTTAATAATTTTTTCAGCATGTAGTACAAAAAAGGTTAAAAAACCAACAGAGACTATAATACATAATGTAATTGGAATACAAGAAAATACGATTAAAGACAATCATATACAGGAAACCATTAATATTGGTCTTCATGGTCATTTTACAGGAAATTATAAACTTTTAGATTTTATTGACAAAATGCACTATGAACATCAATTTGATAAAGAGTATCTCTATAAACTATTTTCAGATGCTCAAGATATTAATCAGATTGAAACTCCATGTAAAGTGCGTGACAGTAGTGGAAATTGTGTAACAGTCATTAAACCTCAAGGGAAATGGGATAGATATAGAGGTATGTTTATATATGAAAGAAATATCGACAGAGGTGTAGCCTTTTGGAATGAACATGAAAATACATTAAATCATGCCTATCAAAAATATGGCGTACTTCCTGAATATATAATAGGTATCTTAGGGGTAGAAACAGCCTATGGTGTTAACTTTGGGAAAAAGAGAGTTATTGATGTTTTAACCTCAAAAGCAATGCTTGGACATAGACGTGAAGATTTCTATACTAGACAACTTGAAAAATTTCTTCTTATGACTCGTAACTCTAATCTTGACCCAAGCGTACTCATGGGTTCAGATGCTGGAGCCATGGGCTATGGTCAATTTATCGCAAGTTCATATTTGGAATTTGCTGTAGACTTTAACAAAGATGGTGTAATTGATTTATGGAATGCAGAAGATGCCATTGGCTCTATTGCCAACTATTTTTCAAGAAATGGCTGGAAGAGTAGTATAAGTCAAATCGCAATACGAGCCAAATATAGAGGTAACAGATTTAAACGACTAAAAACTGGCTATAAAACAAAATATTCTCAATATAGATTGAGAAAAAAATATAGAATTACTCCTAGAAGTAAATTAAGATATAAAGGTCCTGTTTCTCTTATTAAACTTCCAAAACATAGCTACGATGAACTTTGGTTTGGTACACATAACTTTAGAGTTATAACAACTTATAATCACAGTACTTTTTATGGTATGGTTGTTCATCAGCTAGGACAAGCTGTTAAAGCTAGACGATATGGTCACTAAAACTCTTCTTTAGTCTTAGCACTCTCTACAATTGAGATAACTAACGTATATACATTAGCAATAATTGCACCGATTATAAGTCCTGTAATTAGAGCTTTATGTGTCTCTATATTTCCAAATTCAAAGATGAAAAATGCTGGGAGTAGATGTAAATCTGCTACTAAAGAACCTGCTAAAAGTTCTGCAGCTAGTAGATTTCTTACACCTAACTTTAAAATACTAGAGATAAAGTTAATACTTGCAGCTGCAAAAAGTGCAATGGATGAGTTTTCAAAAATAAATGCTACAGACGTAGTTAAACTCATGAGTGTAAAAAATATATAAAAAACTTTTCCCCAATTCATAGTGCAACACTCCTCAATGTAAAATATTTTTAAAATACAACATTCATGAGTATGTTATGCTTTAAAAATATTTTAAAATAGGGTCAATTTACCGACCCTATTTATATAAGATATAAACTTACATGGTACCTTGTTCATACATAGCACGCATTTTTTCTTTCTCTTTTTCACGTTTAGATTTAGCAGCTTCTTGCTCTCTAAACCCTGTTACAGAAAAGTTTAACCACATTAAAATTGGTGAAGCAACAAAGATTGAGGAGTAAGTACCGACAACAACACCAACAAGTAGCGTAAATGAGAATCCTTTAAGTGCTTCTCCCCCAAAAAGGTAAAGAGTTAAAACAACGAAGAAAGTTGTTAATGAAGTCAAAGTAGTACGAGAAAGTGTTCGTGTTACTGACTCGTCAATAACTTCTGCTAAGTCTGTAGATTTAATGCTACGAATTCCCTCTCTAATACGGTCAAATACAATAACTGTATCATTCAACGAATACCCTAAAATAGTCAAAATAGCAGCTAAAATTGGTAAATTTACATCAATTTGGAAAAGTGCTAAAGAGCCAAGTGCGATGGTAACATCATGCATAAGTGCCATAACAGAAGCCAAAGCAAAACGCCACTCAAATCTGAATGAGATATAAGCTAAAATACCAACAATTGAGAGAAGCATTGCCATGAGACCTTGAGTTCTTAGCTCATCACCAACAGCAGGACCTACCATATCAACACCTCTAATTTTGAATGTTCCTGTATCAGATAAAAGCTTTCTCACTTCATCACTACTGTCTACATCTACATTACTAGAAACTTTTTTTGTACGAATAGCAATCTCACTGTCTGAACCAAAGAAAGTTACAGAAGCTCCTGAATACTCTTTGTTTTGAGCTAAGACATCTCTTACTTTTTCAATGGGTGCTTTACCCTCATATTGTACTTGAATTACCGTACCACCTGCAAAGTCAATACCATAATTTAAGCCTTTTGTCATTACAAGCACTAAAGAAGCAACTATCATAAAAACTGAAAACATTCCAACTTTTTTAGCATTTGCCATAAAGCCTACTATGGCTTGATCATGTTTAAATACTTCCATTATTTTGCTCCTTTCTCTTTTTTAATTCCAAACCAAAATCCTAGTCTATTTTTATCAATTTTTGGAAGTAGCCATTGGTAAATTCCATGTGTTCCTAAAATTGCTGTTAACATTGATGCTAAAATACCAATACTAATGGTCAAAGAGAATCCTTTAATAGGTCCTGTTCCATAAGCAAAAAGTACAACTGCTGCAATGAGTGTTGTAACGTTTGCATCCCAAATAGCTGTAAAGGCATTGTTATACCCTTGCTCAATAGCTTTAGTAATGGAACTTCCTTCATGTAGTAACTCACGAATACGCTCATTAATAATGACGTTTGCATCAACAGCCATACCAACAGTAAGTACAATCCCTGCCATACCAGGAAGTGTTAACGTTGCTTCAAACATTGACATAACAGCCAAAAGTAAAAAGAGGTTAGCAATAAGTGCTGCATTCGCAATAACTCCAGCCATTCCATAATAGATAACCATAAAAATAACAACTAAAATAAATCCAACTGCTAACGCAATAGATGAGGCAATAATATTGTCTTTACCAAGACTTGGGCCAACACTTCTTTTCTCTTCAACTTTAACAGGAGCTAAAAGTGAACCTGAACGTAGAGCAATAGCAATATCATTTGCCTCTTGAGGTGTAAAGTTACCTGTAATCTGAACTTGTCCACCACCAATTCTTGTTACAATGTTTGGAGCTGTATAGACTTCATCATCTAAAACAACAGCCATTCGTTTACCAACAGATTTTTCTGTAAAGTCACCAAATATTTTAGCACCCTGTCCATTTAATGAAAAATTAATAAGAGGTCTATTTGTTTTTTGTTCATATCCAACTTTTGCATCAGTAAGCATTGAACCATCTAAGATAGGAATTGAATAGAGCAGATATTTAACTTTTTCATTTTCAACATCATTTAAAATAATATCTCCATATTGTTTAGCTTCATCTTTACTCATTCCATAAACTCTGTTGGCTCTATCTTCATCTACAGCCATCATTTGTAAATGAGCAGCTTTTGCAATTAATGCACGAATTCTTTGCTCTTCCTCTGCTGTTTTAATTCCTGGTACTTCTACCAAAATCTTATCTTCACCCTGTTTAGCAACTGTTGGTTCTGCAAGTCCAAACATGTTAAGACGATTTCTAATAGTATCAACTGCTTGGTCAATTGCATTTTTTTCTGTCTCTTTTGCCAATTTTTCGCTTAAAGAGAGAGAGTAAGACATGTCATTTTTCTTAATGACAATATCTTTAAACTCTTTTGCTAAAAGTTTATCTACTTTTACTACATCATCATCATCTAAAAGTTCAAATGATACAAAACCATTATCAATTTTTAAATCGTCAAAGACAATATCTTCATCTTCTAGTACATACTTAATACTCGTCCCTGTAGATTTTAACTTTGATTCTAATGCAACTTCTGTTTTTACAGAGAGTAACATATGCAGTCCACCTTGAAGGTCAAGCCCTAAGGTAATTTTTTTGCCATCTTCACTTTGTGTAAGGGATGGAATAGAAAATACTATTCCAAAAATAAACGCAAAAAGAAAAATAACAACTCTATAATTTAAGTTTCCCATTATCTACGCTTCTACCTTTCTGTTAACAAAAGCTCTATCAAGTCTAACAATTGATGTGTCATTCAGTTTGATTTTGATAAAATCTTCTTCAACTTTAACGACTTCAGCATGAAGACCACCATTTGTAATGATTTTATCACCTTTTGTGAGAGCTTCTAACATTGTTGCATGTTCTTTTTGTTGCTTCTGTTGAGGTCTAATAATTAAAAAATAGAAAATACCAAATAAAAAAACAAGCATTAATATTTGTTGTTGTGCCATAAAGGAATCCTTTGAGTTTATATATAAAAATTAGCGAATATTTTACCATTAACAAGATAACAAGAGGCTTTTTCATCGCTCTTTTGAGTGCTGGAGCCATGTATCTAGATTGGTTTGGTTTTGTTAACTATTTCATCAATACTATCTTGGCTCTTCTAAGCTTCTTTTTTTTACTTCAAGCTGACAAAAAAGTTTGGTTTTGGTTTGGTTTTTTCATGGCTTCACTTTGGTTTTGGTGGATCTCTATGAGTTTTTCAAACTACGGTTTTGCATGGGCAATTCCTATTGGGATTATTATTACATCAATTATTTTTGGATTTATCTTTCTTTTTTTTGCTAAATTAGCTGAATTTTTAGGTTCTAAATTTAATATAAGCAACGAACAAGCACAAAGAGTTAGCCCTACTGAACTCTCAATTAAAGTTATTGCTCTACTTCTACTCTCATACATTCATCCTTTTGGATTTGATTGGTATAAACCTGAATTAGTCTTTACAAACTCCTACATAGGCATTGAAAAATGGCAATTTGCAATTGTTCTTTTTACTATAGCATTAACACTTTATAAAAGAGAAATTCTTTTTCTTTTATTACTTTTAACTGCTTATCCTTATGCTACACATTTTCAAGACCATCAACCATTAAAAAAGAACATTGCACTAACAAGTTTTCACATTAATGTCATTGATAAATGGAAACCTGAACTTCAACAAGAGCATATTGGAAAAGTATTTCAAAAAATTGATAAAGCCATTTTAGAAAAAAAATCTTTGATTATCTTACCTGAATCAATTTTTGCACTCTTTTTAAACAGACAACCTGTACTTATGGATGCCCTTTTAAAACGTTCACAAAATATTGACATTGTACTTGGAGCCTTATTTTGGGATAAAGAGACACCTAGAAATTCGACTTATATTTTTACAAAAGGAGACTATAGTATTGCAAATAAAACGGTATTAGTTCCTTTTGGAGAAGCAAATCCATTACCAAAATTTATGAGTGGCTGGATTAATGAAATACTTTTTGATGGAGCCCCTGACTATGTTGCAGCAGAAAAACCTACTGATTATCAACTAAACGGTACAACATATAGAAATGCTATCTGTTATGAGGCTTGTTCAGAAGCGTTATATGTTGGCAATCCCAAAAACATGATTACCATCTCAAACAATGGATGGGTCTCTCCCTCTATTGAACCTACCCAACAAAAAATTCTACTTCAATACTACAGTAAAAAGTATGGAACAACTATCTATCACTCTATCAATATGTCAAAGTCATATATTATTCAAAATGGAAAGGTAATAAAAGTAGATGATTAAAAAGTTTTTTATTGCTCCGATTAAAGGTTACCAATATATCTCAAAAATGTTACCAGCTTCTTGTCGCTATTATCCTACTTGTTCAGAGTATGCAAAATGGCAATTTGAATTTAATAGAGTAGATAAAGCACTGTTAAAAAGTACACTCAGAATCTTACGTTGCAATCAATTTTTTGATGGAGGAATTGACTACCCAATAGTACAATACACTCCTCCAAAACTTTTAAAGCTCTCTACAAACCTTTCTAAAATACAATATTGGCTCGTTCCCAAAAAGAAGAATATTTTTTATGTTATTAAAGATTATGATGCTTATTAAAAGTATATAATGTGACACAATATGTGACAACTTAATGTTATAATTTAAAATATTAACATAAAGGATAAGTAATGAAAAAGAGTACAATAATCATTAGTATAGCAACTATTTTAACCTTTTTTGGATGTGGAGGTGGATCTTCATCTTCTACAGATAACCAAACAGTTACTGGAAATTTTCGAGATACTTATGTTTCTGGATTAACCTATAAGTGTTCATCAGGAAAAAAAGATTTTACTAATGCAAATGGTGAATATACCTGTAATGTCGGTGATACTGTAGAGTTTTTACTTGGTAGTTATAGTTTAGGAACTGCATCAGCATCTAAAGGTGTTGTTACACCTAGAACACTATATCCTGGGAATATAGAAGCAGAAGTAAATGTTGCTCAACTCTTACAATCATTAGATGATAAATCAGATAGTGAAATCATTACTATTCCTGAGAACTTTTCAGGGTTAAATGCAGTAACTGTCTCTCCAACAGATGCAACATTTGATGCTACGATGACAACAACCTTAGCATCTTTAGAAACAGGAGCTGTAACACTAGTAACAGAAGCTCATGCTATAGCACACCTACAAGTAACTTATACCGATGTAGTTAAAAATTTACTTAAAGGGAAAACACTCTATTCTCAAATAGACAATAGAGCCAATACTTTTGAAAGTTTAGTTTTTAATGCTGATGCTACTTCGGCAACATGGACAGAGTTAATTGGTGGTAGTTGTAGTGGAAGTGGTACTATAACTATCCAAGGTATGGATATAAACTTTACTTCAACAGCAGATAGTTGTGATGCAAGCGATGTGGGAAAATCAGAAATCATTACCGTTACAGAAATACTAAATGACTATATTAAGATCTCAGCAGTAGGTCAAGAAGGACGTCTCTATTTTGATGAAGAAAAAGCCAGAGCTCATTTCCTTACTAATACCACAGCTACTAAAAATTTACTTGCAGGAAAAACTGTTTATATTGTTGGTCAAAAATCAGGGGAACTTGCAAAAGTTAATTTTTCTACAGACATGCATTCTTTATCTGGTAGACAACTTGTGGGTGGAACAGACAGTTGGAATGATACAATCAGTATAAGTGGTAGAGTAATTACAATAATACCAAAAAATGCTGCTGATGGCATAGAAACGATAACCATTACAGAAATAACTAGCGATTATCTTGTTGCAACCTATCGAGAAGATGATGATGGAGACATTACTACTGAAACTCTTAGAATTTACTTTGATGAAACTAAAGCTAGAACTTATTTAGGATATTCTACTTCAACCAATCTTACTACACTACTCGCAGGGAAAACACTCTATTCTACTATTGATGATAGAATTAAAACATTAGAAAATTGGTCATTTAATGCGAATGCTACCTCTTCTATATGGAGCGAAATGGTTGGGGGAAACTGTATAGGAAGTGGAGATATAACCATTAATGGCATGAATATTAACTTTACATCAACTACAGATAGTTGTAGTTCAGAAGATATAGGAAAAACTGAGACATTGACTGTAACCGAAATAAAAAATGATTATATCTCTATATCTGTAGGAAAGAGTGCTCCTCAACGCCTCTTTTTTACAGAAACTAAAGCTAGAGAATTTTACATAACTAATGCAGTTAAAAACTATTTTACAGGACAAACAAGATATTTTGCTAATATTAATGGTACTACTGGAGTAAGAACTTATAATACAAATGGTACTTATACTGGTAAAGTAGGAAATAAATCAGTAGCAGGAACCTATAGCATTAATGGAGATACCCTAACACTTACCAATTCAAGTGCAAATAGAATATTAGTATTGACGCATAAAGGGTATGGCTATGGTGGAGAGAAATTTTCTATTACCCAAAGTAGCCTTACAGGCATCAATCGAAACACAACAACAACCTATCTATACCGTAATAAAATAGACCGTGATGCAGGACGAGCTAAATATATTCAAACGCATCCATAATCTCTCTTTTTGTAGACACAAACTATTTTGTGTCTACCCTCTAACAACCTTTCTCACATCTCAAAAATGATAAAATAACTTATGAAAGTTATTTTAAAAAAAACAGTGCTACTCCTACTCTTGGCTTCGTTTTTTCTTTATAGCATCCCCTTAAGCCAAAACGATAAAAAACTCAATATTTTACCTCATTGCTCTTTTTATATTGACCATCAAAACCTAACAAAAGAGCAGATAAAAAAACAATCCTTTAAATTAGTTAGAAGCCAATCTCTCATATTAGGCTATGCTCCAAAATCTACCCTATGGATAGAGTGTAACCTTATTAACCAAACCAATCATCCATTAGAAAAAATCATAGAATATCATGCTCTTGTTGAAAAAATTACTTTTTATGATAAAAATAGAACACTCTACTCTGGTATGTCAAACGAGATTGACAAAAGAGAACTACTTACTCCATTTTTTGAAATTTTTCTAAAACCTCATGAAACTAAAACTATTTTCATAAAAGCATCTTCTAGCTTTACACCTCTTACAGTTAAAATATTTCTATGGAATAAAAAAACTTTTAACAAAGAGATAACCAAATATACCTATATTATTCTACTAGTACTCTTTATTTTACTCTTTCTCTTTTTCTATAATTTAATGATATTTTTATTTACTCAAGATAGAGCCTATTTATACTATATCTTATATCTATTTGCTGTTCTACTCTTACACTCTATCTATACTGGTGTATTTCAACTCTTTTTTCTTTCCGAGAAACAAGCTCTTACTCTAATGCACTATCTTCCTCTGCTAACTGCTTTTTTAGTAATCAGCATGATTATGTTTGCACGACTCTTTTTAAGAACCTATCAATTTCCAAAAATAGAGATAGCATTAAAACTATATCTCTATGCGACTCCACTAGTGGCACTACTCGCCTGTGAATATACTTTTTTTAGAAGCAATATGATGAGCATGTTTATGCCATTAGGTCTTCTGCTCATTGGTGCTGGAATTTATAGCTACTACAAAGGTATAAAAGAGGCACTCTTTTACCTTTTAGGATGGAGTTTTGTTCTCTTTGCTTTAAGTACAGTTATTTTACGAAATCTAGGTCTTTTTGACATTACACTTCATATTAGCTATATCAATTCAAAAGCATTTTTACTTGAAACGTTTCTTTTTTCTATCGCATTAGCCCATAAAATTAAGATTCTTAACAAAGAGAATCAAAAAAAGCAACAAAGACTCATTACTTTTCAACAAGAGGAGCAGATACGGCTCCAAAAACTTGTGACAGAAAAAACAAAAAATATTACTCAACTTTTAGAAGAGAAAGAACTTCTATATAAAGAGCTTAACCATCGTATTAAAAATAATCTACAAATGATGCTCTCTCTTGTAAAACTACAAATAACACAAACTCCTCTTATTGAGACTAAAGAAGCATTAACCATTACAAAAAATAGAATTAACTCATTTGCTTACCTCTATCAGTCACTACATAATCAAAAGAATCATGTTATAGATATACAAAAACTTTTTACACATATCATTAAAACCATTCAGCCCTATAGATTAAAAAAAGTTCAAATTACCTATGATATTACACATAATATTATAAGTGATAAACTTCTCTATATTAGCCTTATTTTAAATGAGTTAATAACAAATACTTTTAAATATGCTTTTACAGATAAAGGAGAGTTACATATATCCCTGCATAAAAATAAATCCAAAGTAATCATGATAATTAAAGACAATGGTAAAGGATTTACCTCTGATAAGGGTGAAGGTCTAGGACTCACTATTGTTGAAACATTAGTAAAAAATCAACTTTATGGTACAATAAATATTGATGGTTCAAAAGGAACAACCATTACAATAACATGGGAAGAGAATGAATAATTTAAAAATATTAATTGTAGAAGATGAAAGTTTAATTGCACTAGAGCTTACAGAAACCATAAAGTTACTAGGTTACTCTACAGTTAATTACGCTACGACACTCAGAGTAGCAAAACAAATTATAGATAGAGAAGATATTAACCTTATTATTATGGATATTAATCTAAATTCAACAATAACAGGAGTAGAGTTTTATAAAGAGTTAAAAAGACCTATTTCTATAATCTATGTTACTGCCTATAGAGATGATTTAACTATTGAAGAAGCTGTTTCAACTAAGCCTTTAGGATATCTTATTAAACCAGTTAATGATGATGAACTTAAAGTTCTTCTAAAAATTGCTGAATCTAAAGTGCCTACAACCTCAAATCTTATTAAGCTTAACGATGAATATATCTTTCATAAAGAAGAAGAGAAGCTTTTTTATAAGAATGAGTTTATAAACTTAGGGAAAAAAGAGTTAAAGCTTCTAAAACTTCTCCTCTCTGCTAATGAAAAAATTGTCAGTTTTACTCAAATTGAAGATGAAATTTGGGAAAATCAAATTTCATCTTCAGCAATTAGAACATTAGTCTATCGACTTCGAAGTAAACTAGGACAACAATTTATTGAAACTGAATTTAACTATGGTATTAAACTTTTACGACTTCATTAATATTATTTTTTTAAAATTTCTTTATGAACAATGGTAGTTAAACCAAGTAGTTTCCAACCTTGTAAACCAGATCTATAATAAAATATTTTATCTGCTGGATAGTTATATTTTAACATATTAGGTAAAAAATGATTAACTTGTGCACACCACACACCATTATCAAAAATAACTAACTCTTTTACTTTAGAAAAGTCCCAACTTCCATCAGATTTTATTTTCATGCCTAGAATTTGAAATATTCTTTTTACTTTTGCTTTTGACGCACTCTCTATAACAGAGAAAGGAAGATTAATTGCTGAAGGAATTGTTTCTAACTCAAACCAACTATGTAACCTTGTATCAATCAAAATTCCTTCATGAGAAGCAACTTTTTTACTTATAAAATCTAATAATTCTAGTTCAGCTATATTTTGGACTCTTCTATCTATTTTTGTTGGTTGAATACAAAAAGGTGGACACTCACGCGAAGTTTTTGTAAAGTCATCAGTTAACTTATTTTTAACATCTTGAATTCTATTGATCTTAACTTCTTGTCCAGAATCATTTGTTATTATATGGGATAGCTTAGAGGTAATTTTAATTAAACAATTATCACATTGTGCATGTTCTACAAAAAATAGAGTTGTAAATAGAGTTAACACTAGTAACTTTTTCATCTTATTCTTCCTTTTTAAATAAAAACATTTTATGTTTTATTTGAATAAAATTCATTATATTCTTTAGAAGAAAAGAATATCTTGATTTACATCAATAAACTTATATAGTTCAATCATTAATTAACCATAATTGTGGCAAAATACTTAACTAATATATGATTAAAGGACACAAATGTCAATAATACTTAACTCTCCCCTAGACATGCACCTTCATCTTAGAGATGAAGAGATGCTCTCAACAGTTGGTCCTCTCTCTTCTGAAAGTTTTGCTGGAGCCATCATCATGCCAAATTTGGTACCACCTGTCTCTACAAAAGAGGAGTTAGTAGCTTATAAAACTCGTATTTTAAATGTCACTCAAGAGCATAATTTCACACCTTATATGACTCTATTTTTCAAACCAACATACACAAAAGAATTTTTAAAAAGTATTAAAGATGAGCTAGTAGCCATTAAACTTTATCCTGCTGGAATCACGACTAACTCAGAAGGTGGTCTTAGTGGATTTGATGTTGATGAACTTCGACAAACACTCGATGCAATGAGTGAACTCAACATTCCTCTTTGCATTCATGGTGAAACCAATGGTTTTGTTATGGACAGAGAAGCTGAATTTGTCTCTATTTACGAAATGCTTGCAACAAACTTTCCTAAACTAAAAATCATTATGGAGCATATTACCACCAAGGAGAGTGTTGAAGCACTTGATAAGTTTGAAAATCTCTATGCAACGATTACCCTTCACCATCTACTTATTACTCTTGATGATGTTGCAGGTGGAATGTTACAACCTCACCTCTTTTGTAAACCCATAGCTAAACGTCCAGAAGACAGAGAAGCTTTAAGACGTGTTGCACTCGAAGGTCATCCAAAAGTAATGTTTGGTTCAGACTCTGCACCTCATCCACAACATGCAAAAGAGGCTTGTGGTTGTGCAGCTGGAGTCTTTACAGCTCCAATTGCTCTTCAAGTTTTAACTGAACTTTTTGTTGAACACTCTAGCGTAGAAAAGCTTCAAGCATTTGTTTCAGAAAATGCACAAAAAATCTATAACCATATTGATGTTATTCAAAAAAGAGTTACTTTAGAGAAAAAAGAGTTTATAGTACCAGAGAAATATAACAATGTAGTTCCTATGTATGCAGGTGAAGCTTTAAACTATAGCATTGTAAATATAGAAGGTTAAAAGTGAAAAATAATATGAAAACCCTAATTAGTGGGCATGATGATTTTCAATCTGTAAAATTTAACAAAAACAAAGAGCGTTTCAAAAATTTGGTAGAAGAGGGACAAAACCCTAAAGCATTATTTATTGGATGTAGTGATTCAAGAGTTATGCCAGCGATGATTACAAGTTCAAAACCAGGTGACCTTTTTATTGCTAGAAATATTGGTAACTTTGTAGCTCCTTTTAATCCCAGTCAAGATTATCATGCCACAGCATCTGCTATAGAATATGCTGTTTCAGTACTAGAAGTTTCAGACATTATTGTTTGTGGACACTCTGAATGTGGTGCCATTGCTGCACTTTTTAAAGAGATAGAGCCTAGCGATGAAAATTTACATACTTTAAAATGGTTAGAGTTAGGAGAAAATGCTAAACGATCAGCACTTCTTTCTCTTAAAGGAAAACCTCATAAAGAAATTTTAGACTATACAGAACGTGTATCAGTTATTTTTCAACTAGAAAACCTTCTAACCTATCCTGCTGTTAAAAGACGTGTTGCTGATGGGACACTATTTTTACATGGTTGGCACTATAACATTAAAAGTGGTAATATAGAATATTATGATGAAGAAGCATATGAGTTTAAAGAGTTAACAGAAAAAATAGACGATTAAAATAGAATTATAACAGGAGATAGGAATGATAGCAAATAATATTGAAGATTTAATCGGGAATACTCCCTTAGTTAAATTAAACAAACTCTCAGCACTCTCAGGTGCTACTATCTTAGGTAAATGTGAGTTTATGAATCCTACCTCTTCTGTTAAAGATAGAATTGCTATGAATATGATAAATGAAGCTTTAGCCTCTGGAGTCATCAATGAAAACTCTACTATTATTGAACCTACCTCTGGAAATACAGGTATTGGTCTCGCTGCTATTTGTGCTTCAAAATCTTTAAAATTAGTTTTAACTATGCCAGAATCAATGAGCATTGAACGTCGAAAACTCTTAACTCATTTAGGTGCCCAAATTGTCCTAACTCCAGCATCAGATGGAATGGGAGGAGCCATTTCAAAAGCTACTACTCTTGCTGAAGAGATAAATGGCTATGTATTACAACAATTTAATAACAATGACAATCCAGATATACATCGTAAAACAACGGCTATAGAAATTTTAGAAGACACTCAAAATAGACTTGACTACTTTATTGCAGCAGTGGGTACAGGTGGTACACTCACAGGAACATCAGAAATACTAAAAGAGAATATTCCTGAGCTAAAATCCATTGCTGTTGAACCAAGTAACTCACCCATACTCTCTGGTGGAACAGGTGGTCCTCATAAAATTCAAGGTATTGGAGCTGGTTTTATTCCAGAAATTCTTAATAGAAATATTTATGATGAAGTCATTCAAATCTCAGATGATGAAGCTATTGATTATGCAAAAAAAGTTGCCCTTCAAGAGGGTCTTCTTGTCGGTATATCAGCTGGTGCAAATATCGCTGCTGCATTTAAAGTTGCTTCAAGAAAAGAGAATCAAGGTAAAGTTATTGTAACTGTACTTTGCGATACAGCTGAACGATACTTATCAACAGACCTTTTTTAAAGAAAATGCTTGAACTCTTTGAAACCATTAAAATTGAAAATGGTAAAATATGTAATATAGAGTGGCACAATAGACGTTTAAATAAAACTCGTTTAGAACTATTTGGAGAGACAAAAGCATTAAAACTTCAAAAGTATATTACTCCAACTATAGAATTACAAAGATGTAGAGTTCTCTATTCTCAAGATATTCAATCTGTTAACTATTTTCCTTATCAAGCTAAAAATATTCAAAATATTCAAATTATAAAATCAACTATTGATTATGCGTATAAATACAATGATAGAAGCGAAATTAATAAACTCATAAACAATTGTGACTACAATGAAATTATTATAGAAAAGAATGGACTATTGACCGATACAACTATTGCCAATATTGCTTTTTATGATGGTCTATCTTGGCTTACCCCTAAAACGCCTCTTCTTGAAGGAACAACTAGAGCAAGATTAATAGAAGATGGTTTTTTGAAATTAAAAGATATTAAAAAAGAGGATATTAAAAATTATTCACACTTTGCTTTAATGAACGCTATGATAGGATTTCAAATAAAAAAATCTATTAGTATACACTATAAGGAAAAGTCCTCATGTCTCTTGAAAACCTAGAAACTCCCCAATATAAAGAATTAATGAAAGAGCATATTTTATCAACAGTAGAATATCTATTTAATACCAATCAAGAATTTGGAATTGCTTGTGAAATATCTGCTGTAGAGTTTACACCTGATTTACCAAAAGAGCTTAGAGACTCACTTCCTGAAGTTACACTATTTATGTTGGCAAATTACTCATTTGAAACAGCTTCAATAAGTCAAGAAAATATCTCATTTGAAGCTGGATTTGGTACGGAAAACTTTGGAGCATTAGTAACCATACCTCTACTTGCAATTAAACAAATTTTTGTTGCAGAATTTCCTATTCTTATTAATATTGCTTCACCAAGAGAGCATGTTGAAAAAGAGAAAGAAGTTGAAATTGATTCAATGTCTGCACTTCTCAATAATCCTGAGAATGCAAAACTATTAAAGAAGAAAAAGTTATAGAAAGGAGAGTGATTAACACTTTCCTGAGATAATATAGTTAACTACGTTATCAATAAATACATTGTTTTTATTCTCTTTAGTATAGACAATATAAAATTTACGACTCATAGTAAATCCATAGATTCTTGACTCAAATAATTCTCCACGTGCTACCTCTTCAGCAATTGCATGTTTTGAAATAACAGATACAGTTGGCTGAGTATCATCTTTTTTAGCACGTTTTACACTTTGAAGTGCTGCTGTAGTATTCGAAACTTCTGAAAGCACATTAAAACTCTTACATGAAACACCAAGCTCTTCAAATACTTCAGAGATAAGTTTTCTAGTATGAGAACCCTCTTCACGACAAACCCATTTATAGTCATATAACTCTTCGGTGTTTACTGTTTTTGGAAGAGGAGTATTTGAAAAAATTACCAATTCATCATCAAACCACTCTCTATGAATTAATCCCTCATCAAAAAGAGGCGACTCAATAAGACCAACATCAAATTTACGATCTTTTAAACCTTGAATAATCTTATCACTAACGTCAATACTAAGTGTTACATCATTTCCAATACTCTCACCAATACTATTTAGACACTCTCCAGGGATAACATAAGAGCCAATAGTATATGAAGCTGCTAATCTAAAAGTCATCTCTTTTTTAATAATTTTCAATACATCTTTTTCAAGTAATAAAATTGACTTTTCTAATTGAGCAACCACTTTATATAGTTCATCTCCCTCAGGTGTTAGCTTAATACCATTTTTCTTTCTATCTATTATCTTTGCTTCTAGATAATTTTCTATATATTTTATTTGTTGGGTTACAGCTGGTTGGGAAATTCCTAATTTAGCAGAAGCTTTCGAAAAACTACGTTCTCTTGCAACTGTTAAAAAGGTCTCCATCTTAACAAAATCTTTTAACATATAAATACCCTTGTATAATTTATTAGAATTATTATATCAAATTATATTTAAACTATATATAAGTTATTCAAATATAATATAATATTTATAAAAAATATTTATTTTTTACAAATAGGTATCTAAATACCCTACACTCTCTTTTAACGAAAAAGGTGTTATAATAAATTAAAAAGTAATATAAATGCAAGAAGTCATAGAAGCCCTAAATGAGGCACAACAAGAAGCAGTTCAACATATTGATGGTCCTCTTCTTATTTTAGCTGGTGCTGGTTCAGGTAAAACAAAAACCTTAACTACACGACTAGCCTATCTTATTGGTGAAGTAGGGATAGACCCCTTAAATACTCTAACCCTTACCTTTACAAATAAAGCAGCAAAAGAGATGCGTGAACGTGCATCAAAACTAATCCGTTCACATACAACAGCTATGCCTCTTCTCTGTACATTTCATAAATTTGGTCTTCTATTTTTAAAGTTTAATATTGAAAAGCTTGGACGAAAAAATAACTTTGTTATTATTGATTCTGATGACAAAAAACGTATATTAAAACGCATAGCTAAAGAGCATAATATTGATTTAAATATTGCTTTTATTGGTTCTGAAATTTCAAAATATAAGAATACCTTATTAACAGCTGATGAAATCATCAAAAAAGCTGAACTTCCAGATTATAGAAAAATTGCTACAATTTATAAAGATTATGAAACAGAAATTATAGAAAATAACTTAGTCGATTTTGATGACCTACTCATGCTTACCTATCAAATTTTAGAACAAGATAAAGAGTTACGTAAAGAGACCTCTAATCGTTACAAATACATCATGGTAGATGAGTACCAAGATACCAATGAACTACAGTTCAAACTACTTGAACTTTTAGCTTCCCAACACAACAACCTCTGTGTAGTTGGAGATGATGACCAAAGTATTTATGGTTGGCGTGGAGCAAACATTCGTAATATTTTAGAGTTTTCAGAGTACTTTAAAAATACAAAAACAGTAAAACTAGAGACAAACTATCGTTCGACTTCTCCCATTTTAAAAGCTGCTAATGAACTCATTGAACATAACTCACAAAGAATTGGTAAGAAACTCACCTCGTTCAAAGGAGCTGGTGACTCAGTTAAACTACTTCATGCATTAGACGAGTCACTAGAAGCCAGAAGTATTGCCCGTGAGATCAATGAACTTTTAAACAGAGGTGTTGCTTCAGATGAGATTGCTGTTCTTTACAGAATCAATGCCCTTTCACGTTCACTCGAAGAGGGTTTTACAAAAGAGGGGCTACCTTTTAAACTCCTAGGTGGAATGCGTTTCTACGATCGTGCAGAGATTAAAGATATGATTTCATACTTTAGAGTTTTTGCTAATCCTCACGATGACTTTTCACTAGAACGTATTGTCAATAAACCAAAACGTGCTATTGGTAAAGTAACCGTAGACAAATTAAAAAAAGCATCTTTTGAAAACAACTGCTCGCTCTTTACACTTATGAAAGAGCATGATCTTTCAGCTATTGTAAGTAAAAAAGCAGCAACTTCTCTTAAAATTTTTGTCGAACAGATTGAACTTTTACAGAATGAGATTAACCATTCACTACACAATTTTATTGAACTATTTGAAGAGACAATCGGTATGAAAAAATTCTATGGAGCTATGGTTGATGGAAATGAGAGAGTACAAAATATCGATGAGTTTATTGGATACTTTAGAGAAGCTATCATAAAAACACCTGATCTTTCACTTGATATTTTTCTTAATGATATTTCACTTCAAAGTGACCAAGATAACATTGACGAAAACGCCATAACCATTATGAGCATACACGCATCAAAAGGTTTAGAGTTTGAACACCTTTACGTTATTGGGCTAGAAGAAGAGTTTTTCCCTCTTTTAGGAGACGGATGTAACATGGAAGAGGAGCGTCGCCTAGGTTACGTTGCCATTACTCGTGCAAAATCTGACCTTACGCTTTGTTATGTTGACTCACGTTTCTACAAAGGACAAAGAAAGCGTATTGAGAAGAGTAGGTTTTTAGGTGAATCAGGACTTATCAACGATACTGCCTTAAAAATTAGTAAAAGCCCCATGTACAAAAAAGGGGACTTAGTTAAACATAAAATTTTTGGGATTGGACGGGTACAAGGTTCAACAAAATCAGGAAATGAATATAAACTAAAAATCAATTTTGGTGGTAACCACAAAGAAATTTTAAGTTCTTTTGTTCAATCTGTTTAAAAGGTATAGTTATGAAAATACAACATATTTTTACTTTAGTTATTTTAATTATTTTTATGGGATGTACCAAAAACCCTAAAATTATTCAATTTGAATTAGCAGAGAAGCATATTGTTAATACAAAAAACAAAGAGTCCCAAGCACTTTATGAACAACGTATTGTCACTAAAGACTTTAAAACGTTAAGACTCTTTGTTCATATTAACAATCAAGCCTACAAAGAGTCACCTTTTAGTACTGACTCTAAATTTATAGTCTACGCATATTATGGCATTGGAAATGGAAGCTGGGGATACTTTAGTAAAGAGTTTCCATACAAGTCAACCAGTGGTTGGGGTGGTATTGTTGACATTCCTGTAGTTGGTAATCAAACTCGTATTTCTGTGTATGGCAGAGAAATGAAAAATAAAAAGATAGAAGTTGACATAGCTGCTACCTTATTTTGATATAATTCCTAATGGAAAAAAAGAATATTAATCGTCTATTTGTAGTAAACAAACCTATCTTCCGTACTTCTAATGGATACATGGGTTATGTAAAAAGAAAATATAACACCAAAAAAGTGGGCTTCTCTGGAACCCTTGACCCCTTTGCAACTGGTTGTCTCATTGTAGCGACTGGTCAATACCCAAAACTATTTCAATACCTAAAAAAAACACCAAAAGCCTACGCTGCTACCCTATGGCTTGGAGCAAACTCACAAACTTTAGACATTGAAAAAGTTGACTCTGTAAAAATAGTTCCTGAATTTAGCATCAATGACATCTACCAAGCATTAGAGAGTTTAAGAGGAGAGCTTACCTACTACCCACCAAAGTTCTCTGCAAAAAAAGTAAATGGAAAACGTGCTTATGACTTAGCAAGAGAAGGAAAAGAGGTTGATTTAAAGCAAATTACTTCTACCATTTATGACATTCACCTAGTGAACTACAACCACCCTTTTGTACACTTTGAAGCAGTCGTTTCAGAAGGAACATACATTCGTTCCTTAGGAGCCATGATTGC
>Ga0256827_10000183_pt1 | contig 35869 bp, 33 predicted proteins | sample CV84metaG_FD_185977 | JGI IMG/M metagenome (GOLD analysis project Ga0256827, IMG submission 185977) | Hydrothermal vent microbial communities from East Pacific Rise, Pacific Ocean - CV84 | ecosystem: Environmental > Aquatic > Marine > Hydrothermal vents | place: Pacific Ocean: East Pacific Rise... | reverse complement strand
GTTCCCAATCCGCCGGAGTTGATCCACTGATTGGGTCTGTCGAAGGGATAAAACTGTGCTGCCCACATCTGGTGCTGTCCTACATCCGAAGTGATGATCGCCTGCTCTCCAACCAGCTTTCCAAGCCGCTCAATCGCCCACTGTGGCTTGATCACCTCATCACTGTCATTATACAGCAGTGGATGCAGCTCATTGTATCGGTTGAGTATATCTCTCCAGACTTGGTAGCGTTCTGTCTTTACCTCGTCTTTAAGCAAAGGGATCAGCTTCTCTACCACGGTCTTGATATCACCTACGATAGGATAGTCCACATCCACCAGTTTGGCGATATTGGCAGGATCTATATCTACATGGATCACATCTGCATATTTGGCAAACTCACTAAGCTTACCGGTAACCCTGTCGTCAAATCTCGCTCCCAGCGAGATCACCAGATCGGTTTCACTCATTGCCATATTGGAGGCATAGTTACCATGCATACCCAGCATCCCCAAAAGTAGCGGATTTTTGGCACCCATGACTCCTCTGGACATTAGTGTCTCTACTGCAGGGATCTGGCACATTTCAGCCAGCTCTCTGACTATAGGAGCCGCACCACTCAGTACAGTACCACCACCAATATAGAGTAGTGGTTTTTTTGCCTCGAGGATCGCTTTCGCAGCTTTTTGTATCTGTCGGTTATTCCCTTTGTAGTTGGGTTTATAGCTTGGAAGATTGACCTCAGAAGGGTAAACAAACTCCCCTATCTCACCGGTAATATCTTTAGGTACATCTACCAGTACGGGTCCCGGTCGCCCACTTCTTGCGATATAGAAAGCTTCTTTGAGTACTCTTGGGAGCTCCTCCAGTGTCCGCACCAGATAGTTATGCTTGGTACAGGATCGTGAGATACCTACCGCATCGATCTCCTGAAATCCATCCGTACCGATCAATGAGAGCGGCACCTGTCCTGAAATGACCACGAGAGGGATAGAGTCGGTATAGGCCGTTGCGATACCGGTGACCGCATTGGTAAATCCAGGTCCTGAAGTGACCATCGCCACACCCACTTTACTGGATGCTCTGGCATAGCCATCTGCAGCATGTACAGCTGCCTGTTCATGGCGTGTCAGGATATGCTCAAACTTGTTCTGCTTGTAGATTTCATCATAGACATTCATGATCGCACCGCCGGGATAGCCAAATATCGTCTTGACACCCTCAGCAATAATCGCCTCACAAATCATCTGTGCACCGCTCATTTTCATGACAGGAACTCCGTTCCGGGATACAATATCCCTAATATTTTAGTGTAAGGATTATAGCAAAAAAACATTAGATTAGGTATGCATTAACCTCTATTTCGGTACAATATCGGACAAATTAGGAGTAAAATAGTGCGAATTACACAGTTTTTTTTGATCCTAACCTCACTGTTCATCCTTGGCTGCGGCAACAGCAGCGGTGAATCCAAGCGCCCCTATCTTATGCAGGATAAAACAGCGAAAAAATCCCCCCATAAGCCCCTTAGCAGAAGCGAAGAGAAGATCGCACTAACGGTTATGGAGGCAGCCCACCAGGAGAAACTTGCCACGATTGCATCCGACAAAGAGACCCTACTTAAAAAGCTGGAAGTAGAGAAAAGCAAAGTTGTGAGCCTCAGCAGAGAAAAGATCATCGCTTCCGAAAATCAGAGAAAAATCCGTATTGAACAGGAGAAACAAAAAGCCGCAACTCTCATCGAAAAAGAGAAACAACACTCTGCTATCGTACTCGAAAAGGAGCGTGCGAGTCTCTATCAGCAGTACCTCATCGCTGCAGTCACTGTTTTTCTGGTATTGATGATACTCCTCTACCTTATTCACCGTAGAAACCAAGGACTCAAACTGAAACTTCACGAAGATACACTCCGCCACAAAGAGTATATGCAAGCCAGTAAACAGCACCATGAACGTGTCAATAAAACCCTGGAGATCCTCGCCAACGAAAGTACAGATAAACACTTAAAAAAGGAGCTGATCAGGCTCTTAAAAGATCAAGGTGCCGCGCAGCCTAAACTTCTGAATTAACTGTACACCCTCTAAATACTCGAATTGTAGGACATATTACGGGGTCAATGCTCTTCTTTGAAAGAGAAACCACCATCACGCAATGCCTGTCGTATCTCCTCTTGATGCGCCTCCCCTTTGGTCTCTATATCTACAGAGACGTGGGCATCACCAAACTCCAGGTCGGTAGAGGTTCTATCGTAGCCAATCTGTACAATATTGGCACCCGTATTGATAAGGGTTTGCGTAAAGGCCTGCAGCGAGCCAGGCTTATCTATGAGAATCACCACCAGCTTCATCTTTCTAGCTGACTTGACCAGACCCTTTTCAATGATCAAAGAGAGCATGGTGACATCGATATTGCCTCCACTGAGTACCACACCCACTTTGCTGCCTTTTGGCAGGTCGATCTTATCATGCAGCAGAGCAGCCACACCCACTGATCCGGCTCCCTCTACCAGCAATTTTTGCTTCTCCAGCAAAAAGAGAATTGCGTTGGCGATCTCACCCTCTCCCACCAACTCCAACTGATCGACATACTTACGGATATACGCCAATGTCACAGGAGAAGTATCACGCACAGCAATACCGTCTGCTATCGTTCGGACACTGGTGCTGTCAATAGGCTTCCCTGCATCATAGGATTGTTTCATCGCCGGCGCACCAGCTGAAGCGACGCCAATGATCTGAATAGCCGGATGGGTTGCCTTGGCAGCTGTTGCGATACCTGAGATCAGCCCACCTCCACCTACAGGTACAAGGATCACATCCAGATCAGGTATCTCTGCAAGCATCTCCAGTGCCACTGTGCCCTGCCCTGCCATAACCTCTTCATCTTCAAAAGGATGGACAAAACGCTTGCCTTGCTTCTGTGCATACGTAGTGGCATAGGCATAGGCTTCATCATAATTGGCACCATGCAAAATTACCTTAGCACCCAACTCACTCACGCCGGTCACTTTGGTCAACGGCGTTGAATCCGGCATCACAATCGTCGCATCAATATCGAAATGTTTGGCAGAAAATGCCACTCCCTGAGCATGGTTGCCTGCACTGGCAGCTACGACACCTTTCCTATCGCCGTTCTCTACCAGTGTGGCAATCTTGTTGAATGCTCCCCTGAGTTTAAATGCTCCGGTTCTTTGAAGGTTCTCTTTTTTAAGGTATACCTCATACCCACTACTCTCACTGAGTATAGGCGCATATGAAAATGGTGTCCGATGTGTCACCTCAGAGACACGCTTTTGGGCTTTTTTGATTGCTTTTAAATCCAACATTAATTGTTTCCTAGCTATGATATTGAGAGAATTATATCGAAAATAAGGATAAAAGATGGAGTGTGAATTTCCTACGATCAACAGCAACAGAGAAGAGATGAAAGAGATCTTCGAGACAATCAAGACAATTGCTATCCTCGGGCTCTCCCCCAATGAGACGAAAGCCAGCCATATGGTAGCCAAATACCTGCAAAATGCCGGATACAAAATCGTCCCCGTCTATCCCAAAGAGGAGACCATCCTTGGAGAAAAAGTCTATCGTTCCCTGGCAGAGATACCTTTTGAGGTGGATATGGTCGATATTTTTCGAAAGCCAGCTGCCTTTGATGCTGTGGCTGATGCCTGTATCGCGCGTGGAGATATCAAAGTATTTTGGGGGCAGTTAGGACTGGTCAACAATGCCGCTGCACAAAAAGCCAAAGCTGCCGGGATGAAGGTGGTGCAAAACTTTTGTACAAAGATTGAACACAAGGCACTGTTCGGAAGCTAGCAGGCTTCACGATAACGATGCTTGTTCTTCTTTTTCGCTTGATACATCGCCCTGTCTGCATGCGCCATGAGCTCGGTCTCTGTTCTGCCATGATCGGGGTAAATAGCAAAACCCACACTAAAAGAGACAGTAAGCTTCTTGACATGGGTAGCTATCGATTCCTGCATCATAACAGAAAATCTAGACAGCAAACTCTCGACACTTTCAATATCCTTTATAATGATCACAAACTCATCTCCACCAAACCTTGCCAGGACATCTCTCTCACCCAGTTCGACCTTTAAGCGCCTGCTTGTCTCTGCCAGCACCTCATCTCCAGCCTGATGCCCACAGGTATCATTTATCTCTTTAAAGCAGTCAAGGTCAATAAACAGTATGGCTATCTTTTCATGATTATGCAACACTTCTGTTAGCATCCTTTCAAGCTGATCGAAAAAAAATTCTCTATTGGGTATGTTGGTCAGCTTGTCATACTTTGCCTGATATGCATAGAGATTTTTTTGTGCTTCAACTATTTTTCTGAAACTCATATTTCTCTTTTCATAAAAGCGAATAAAAAAGTATGCAACAACAAAAGGCATAATCCCGATAAAGACTTTTACAGGTGTATGATGTCCGAGTATACTTACGGTTACAATAGTAGCCGTAGAGATCAAGAAGAAGATAACCCCTTCTTTATACCCTCTAATAAACACCACCGTCATCAGAAGTATAAAGTACCACCCCATCCCCCCTATGGGATTATTGCCTTTGTAAAAAGAAAATGTAATAAGCAAATAGGACATAAATACAAGCGCATAGAGAGCAACAACAAAATAGGATCTAGAGATGCGTGCAATTACAAAAACTGTGAGAGACGCCAGCACATAAAGAGAATCAAATGATGCTTGATAATAATCGGCTTCATAGAGACGCAATGCTGTAGCTAAAATAAGTAAAAGAAGATTAAAAAGTAACATGGAATTGAACAAAATATAACTTAATTTTGCACTATACTCCTCTTTTGAAAAAGTATATCCACTGGTAAGAAGGTTATAAAATTTCACACTAGCCCCCGCCAACCAATTATCAATGCATTTACAAATCCTACTCTAATAATTGATCATAGTTAAAATTTTACTTTTATTATATCACAGTTATTGGATTTTAGCATTAAATGGAAGGTGCAGAAAGATTCTCATCTATTTTATCTAATAGTAAGATATCTGCAAGGAGAAGACAAAAGTCCTCCCCTCTATAGAAGTAGGTTACTCCACCTCTGCATCGATGACATCATCATCTTCTGGTTTGGCTTGTGCTTTTTCTCCACCAGCCTGCTGTGCCGCAGCTGCCTGTTCAGCCAGCTTTTGGTTGATCTCATTCAAAGCATTGATCTTCTCTTCAATCATCTCCTTGGTGGCATTCTCATCTTTGAGTACTGTCTCGAGTGCCTCTATGGATTTTTCTGCCTCTACCTTGAGCCCAGCATCTAGGTTCTCGCCCAGTTCAGTGATTGTTTTTTTGGTCTGATGCGCTAGAGCATCCCCTTGGTTTTTGGCCTCTACGACTGCTTTTCTTGCCTCATCTGCTGCTTTGTTTGCCTCAGCATCTTGTACCATCTTTTCGATCTCTTCATCACTAAGTCCTGACGAACCGGTGATCTTGATCTCTTGTGATTTACCAGTAGATTTATCTTCTGCACTGACTGTCAGGATACCGTTTGCATCGATATCAAAGGTGACTTCTATCTGCGGTACACCTCTAGGAGCTGCCGGGATCTCCCTAAGCTCAAACATACCCAGAGACTTGTTATCCTTGGAAAATTCTCTCTCTCCCTGAACGACATGGATACTCACTGCCGGCTGATTGTCTTCTGCTGTAGAGAATACCTGTGATTTCTTTGCAGGGATAGTGGTACCCTTCTCGATCACATGGGTAGTCACTCCACCCAGTGTCTCAATACCAAGGCTCAGTGGTGTCACATCGAGTAGAAGGACATCTTTCACATCACCTACCAGGACACCACCCTGAATCGCAGCACCTGCAGCCACAACCTCATCAGGGTTGACTGAGTTGTTCAACTCTTTTCCAAAGAAGGCTTTGAGTTTCTCCTGTACCAGTGGTACACGGGTAGAACCACCCACCATGATCACCTCTTTGATATCACTCTTGGCAAGTCCTGAATCTTTAAGCACCTCACCTACCTTGACGATCGTTTTCTCTATTAAATCCTCTACAAGTGATTCAAACTTCGCACGGGTAAGCTTGATGACTAAGTGCTTCGGTCCTGTCGCGTCGGCAGTGATGAAAGGTAGATTCACCTCTGTCTCTGTTGCAGCGGAGAGCTCTTTTTTCGCATTTTCTGCTGCTTCTTTAAGTCTCTGCAGTGCCATGATATCTGCTTTGATATCGATACCACTGGTGCTCTTGAAGTCATCAGCAAGGAAATCCACCACCCTGTTGTCAAAGTCATCTCCACCGAGGAAGGCATCACCACCTGTTGAAAGTACCTCTACGACACCATCGCCAGTTTCGAGAATTGTTACATCGAAGGTACCGCCACCCAGGTCATAGACAGCGATATTTTCGCTCTCTTTCTTATCCATTCCGTAGGCAAGTGCTGCAGAAGTCGGCTCATTGATGATACGGAGCACATTAAGCCCTGCAATCGTGCCAGCTTCTTTGGTCGCCTTTCTCTGTGCATCGTTGAAGTATGCAGGTACAGTGATGACGGCATCTGTCACAGAACTACCCAGATAGGACTCAGCATCCTCTTTGAGTTTCATAAGGATCTTTGCTGAGATCTCTTGTGGCGTATAGGTCTTGCCATCGATCTCGATCGCACAGGCCCCACTCTTTTCTATGACATGGTAGGGAAGTCTCTCTTTGGCTTCTCTGGCTTTATCCTCATCACACATGAGGCCCATAATCCTCTTGATAGAGTAGACGGTCTTCTCAGGGTTGGTCACCATCTGGCGCTTGGCAGCTTCACCTACAAGAATCTCACCCTTGTCTGTAAATGCTACAACCGAAGGGGTTGTATTTTTCCCCTCTTTGTTAGCAATGATCTTTGCTTCTCCATTTTCATACACAGCGACTGCTGAGTTCGTTGTTCCTAAGTCTATTCCTATTGGTTTGCTCATTATTTTCTCCTATCTGTTTTTAGTGTTGCTATTATACTTGAACCTTGGTCACCCTGATGCAACCTGGGTTGCAATCAGGATATTCTTTATTTTGCCGTACTGACCATTGCAGGTCGTATAACACGCTCTTTCATCGTATAGCCTTTTTGCATGACCTGTACGATATGATCTTTTTCTTGGGTGTCACTTTCTACCTGCATAAGCACTTGGTGGTAATTAGGATCAAATACACCTTCATGTACTACCTCTTCAACACCATGCTTTTTCAATACGGTTACTGTCTGGTCAAACGTAAGTTTCAGCCCTTCTCTAAACTTTTCAATCGCTTCACTGCACTCCTCTTCACTGATCTGCTCTGTAGAGACAATAGCGCTCTCTAGTGAATCCAGTACACCCAGCATATCTCTGGCAAATGCCTCATTGGAGTAGGCAACAGCAGTTGTCTTCTCTTTTTCCAGCCTCTTCCTACTATTTTCAAAGTCTGCATGGACCCTGATATACTGATCTTTGTATTTTTCAGTTTCCGCCTTAGCCTCTTCTAAAGCGAGCTGAAGCACCTCTTCTCTGCTTAGATTTTCCTGCTCCTCTACTCCCTCTGTTTGGGCTTCAGGCAAGCTCTCTTCTCTGTTTTCTTTGTCACTCATATCTACTCCTTTGGTCGATAAGTAAGTGTATCATAGCATATTGAGTCACTTATTGTCAAGTCATACTTGAGTCTAGTTGTATCAAGTATCGCTATACTGGGCATTGATATCCCTCAATCCCTATACTATCAATAAAATGTTAAAATGAAATAATTCACATATGTATATAAAGGAGTGCCAAATGGAGACGACATTTGATATGTTCATAGAAACAGAAGTACCTGAAAATAAAGAGATCATCTCACTCACTGATTTTTCAGGGATCATCACGTATGTTAATGATACGTTTGCTGAGATTTCAGGATATCAGGCAGAAGAACTTATCGGAAAGCCTCATCACCTTATCAGGCATCCGGATATGCCTAAATCAGCCTTTTTGGATCTATGGCAGACTATAAAAGCAGGCAAAGAGTGGCATGGTTATGTAAAAAATTTGCGCAAAGATGGTGGCTACTACTGGGTATTTGCCAGAGTATCTACCGTACTAAAAGAAGGGATCGCCATAGGATACAAATCTGTAAGAGAACCTATATCAGAGGTGAAAAAAATAGAGATGCAAAACTATTACGATGTACTTCGTAGTAAAGAAGAACATCAAACAAGGGTTGTACTTTATATCGACAACAGTACATTAGAGGAAGCAAAGGCTTTAGAGATATAAATAAAGGTGTAGAAATAAAAGAGGGGAAGGGTTCAGCCCACAGGCTGAACGGAAGTAGTACGCTTAGTTTCTGAGACCAAGTGCTTCTTTGATCGTATTGTATCTTGCAAAATCTGTATTTTTAAGATATCTCATCAATCTTCTTCTCTGTCCTACCAACTTGAGTAGTCCCAGTCTTGAAGAGTGATCTTTTTTATTTGTCTTCAAGTGCTCTGTAAGGTAAGTAATTCTTTCAGTAATAAGTGCAACCTGTACTTCTGTTGAGCCAGTATCATTCTCACCGCGTCCGTATTTAGCGACAATCTCTTGTTTTTTCGCCTGATCTAAAGCCATAATGACCTCCTGATTGGTATTTTGTGAACGCAATCTTAGCATAATAAACTAAGAGAGATATAAAAAGCAGTAGCCAAGGGAGGAATAACATAAATTAGAGTAAAATGCTCCTAATACAATATTACAATTATGTTTAAAAGGGTGTTTTTTATGTTACTTACCAGAGCCAGTGAATATGCCCTTCTATCTCTTGATGCGATACGAAAATCAGACAAGCCAGTAGGTGCAGAGCACCTTGCCATGGAACTCAATATTCCTAAAAGCTTTCTCGCAAAAATTCTTCAAAGCCTGGCCAAGGCAGATATCTTGGAATCCAGAAGAGGTGCGGCAGGCGGATTCATACTTTCCAAGGAGATATCGCAGATCAGTGTCAACAGCATCATCTATGCCGCAGAGGGGAAATCTCCTGCTGTATTTAACTGTTTTGAGCATGCCGATACCTGCCCCAATGGTGCGGTAGGTACCTGTATCATTTCTCCTTTCCTTGCCAACTTCCAGAAAAAAATAGACAACTTTCTGGATGGGCTTATGCTCAGCGACATCTTTTAAGGGATCTCCAACCATAGGCGATACCTTTTAATCTCTATTTTAACAAAGAAAGTACATATATCATGACAAAACAACACCTCTATCATCTCTCACATATCGATCTGGATGGCTACGGCTGTCAATATCTTACCTCCATGTCTTTTAAGCATGCACATTTCTATAATGCCAATTACGGACCAGAGGTAAAAGCCAGACTCGAAGAGATCGTAGGACAGCTAGAGCGGGATCTCTTTCTTGACAACACGATCGATCCACTCATTCTCATTACTGACCTAAATCTTACGACCAAAGAAGGGCACTATATCGAGAGAGAAGTACAGCGACTGGGTGCTACACTTCAGCTACTGGATCATCACGCTTCCGGTGCCAGTGCTGCTGAAAAATTTGACTGGTACCTTCTGGACACCAGTCGATCCGCCACACAGATCACCTACGACTGGCTTCAGGAACTCTATGGATTTGACGCCGAGGTACAGTACAAACAGATCGTCAAAGGTATCAATGCTGTGGATATTTGGCTGGACAAAGAGCCACTGTTTGAGTATGGTAAAGTTATGCTTGGCATGATATCAGGTGCCAGAGAGATCAACCGCGTCATGTTCCCAGAGCAAGACAGAGCCTTTAAGCTCACGTTAATAGAGGCGGGCAGAGAAAGGATTGGAGCCAAAGACGCACCCATTCTCCTCGATGACGAACTGCACCAGATCAAAAAAGCTTTCTTCATAGAAGCAAAAAACAACACGAAAGATACGCTGGTTGCCTTCTATGTCACCCGACTCCTCACCCAACAGAAACAGAGACTTGAGATCAGTTATATGGGCTACAAAGGAATACTGGGCTACAACGTAGGCAACACCTCCATCATCGGCAATACCTTTCTGGTAGAGAACCCTGATATGGACTTCTACATGGACGTCAACTATCGTGGAAACTTCTCATTGCGGAGTAACAACAAACTCGATGTCTCCCTCATGGCAGCCAAGATCGGCAACGGTGGAGGACACCCCAATGCCAGTGGAGGAAAGATCAAGGACTACAAAGACTCTTTTGTGTATGCCGATGTACGTAAATTTGTACAGAACTATATCCATCGAATGAGTATGGAATCAACGTAAGCATTTAATTGGTTTAGTATTATATCCTGACTCTGGCTTCTAAGGCTCTAGAGAGCGACATGATGTCAATATTTTCCAGTTCTACTCCCGTAGGCACCCCTTGGGCGATCTTGGTAAAGATTATATCGGCGCTCTCCAACTTGTCCTCTATATAGAGTATCATCGTATCTGTAGCGATACTCGGTGGAAATGCAAAGATCACCTCAGTTACTCCCTCTACTGCACGTCTCAGATGTAGCGCATCCATATCCTCCAGCCTGGAAATCACATAGTAAACACCATCAAACTCTCCACTCTCTTCTATGGACAAAATATCTTTCGCACTTTGTACAATGCAAAGCTTACTGCGATCCCTACTCTCATCCGCACAGATGCCGCAAAGCTCATCTTCGCTCATATTGTGACAGTGCAGACATTTGCGCACAGTCTCCACGGCATCCTCTATCGCCTGTGCCAACTTTACTCCGGTAAAACCATTCTCAACAGCAATATGGTAAGCCAGCCTCACCGCACTTTTTTTACCAATTCCGGGCAAAGTATGAAATGCTTCAACTAAATTTTCAAATGATGCGATCTTATGCTTCAAAATCCACCACTTTGGTATATTCTGCTACTGTTTTAATAAGGTCAATCACCTTTAGGTGCTCTGGATGGCTTGCATAAAAATCCAGATCTTCTCTGTCTGCAAAATGGCTGATCAATACCATATCCATCGCACGCTCTTCTTGGGAAAAGTTCAATCCGACTTTCATATTGAGGAGACCAGGAACCAGATCAAGAAGCTGTTCTATCTGTAGTTTAACCTCTTGTTTTAGCGCTTCTGCCACCTCCTCTTGGAATGTAAACATTACAATATGCATTACCATCAAGCACTCCTCTATTTTTATTTGCCATTATATCAAAATAATATGGTAAAATGCCGAAATTCTCTCTAGCAAATTTTTGACAGAGAATAATGTTTATAACCACACAGAGGAAGCACATGACCATTGACTACTACGAAGTACTTGAAATAAGCAGAGATGCTGCAGGTGCAGAGATCAAAAAATCCTACCGAAAGCTGGCAATCAAATATCACCCGGATAAAAATCCGGGAGACAAAGAGGCAGAAGATCGCTTTAAATTGATCAATGAAGCCTACGATGTACTGGGAAAAGAAGAGAAGCGGCGTATCTATGACCAGTATGGCAAAGAGGGACTGGAGCGACAGGGAGCTGGATTCCATGCTAATAGTATGGATGATATCATGGATGTATTCAACTCCATGTTTGGCGGAGGATTCGGCGGAGGATTTTCTGGACAGGGGCATCGTAGAGATCCTTCTGCCAAATACGCACTTGATTTTGAGATCTCACTGGATCTCCCATTCAATGAAGCGGTATTTGGCGCGGAAAAAGAGATTGAACTTAGCTATAAAACGCCTTGTAATACCTGCCATGGCACTGGTGCAAAAAAAGGTAAAATGCAGCCATGCGGCTATTGTGAAGGACGTGGACAGGTAGTGATGAGGCAAGGCTTTATGACCTTCGCACAAGAATGCCCTAAATGCCAAGGTAGCGGACAGACAGCGCAAGAGGCTTGTGATGCCTGTCATGCCACAGGATATACCACACAGGAGCAGACCGTGAAGTTTGCTATACCGGCAGGGATAGATACAGGAAATAGGCTGCGCGTAGCGGGGTACGGAAACGAAAACAAACATGGACAAAGAGGGGATCTCTATGTCACTTTCAACGTGGAAGAGGATGAACATTTTGTACGAGATGGGAATGATATCTATATCGTAGTACCTGTTTTCTTCACACAATGTATCCTGGGTGAGAGCATTGCAATCCCCTCACTGAGTGGTGAGCTTGAATTGCACCTCAAAGAGGGAACAAGAGACAAAGAACAGTTTATCTTTAAAGGAGAAGGGGTAGCTGATGTCCATTCCGGGCGCAAAGGTCGCCTTATTGCACAGATCAAAATGATACTGCCAAATAAGATCACTGAGGCACAAAAAGAAATGCTTGAAGCGATACAGGAGAGTTATGGTGTCGAAAGCCGTCCACACAAGAGTAATTTTGAAAGTGCTTTTGAAAGAATAAAAGGATGGTTTAAAGGGTAAAAAAGAGGGGGAGGAAAGGTACCGTTGCACTATAGGCAACGGTACCTAAAGAAATTATTTTGCTACAGCATCTTTGATTGTTTTACCAAACTTGAATTTTGGTGCAGTATGTGCCGCTTTTGTATACGTCTTATCTGTACCAGGAATTTTACCAGTCTTTTTTGCTACTTTGGCAGTAGAAAATGTACCAAATCCTACCAATGATACAGACTCTTTCTTTTTAAGTGCTGCTGTCACAGAATCAGTAAATGCCTTTACTGCTCTCTCTGCTGCTGCCTTACTATCAAAACCACCATTCTTTTGTACCAACTCAACAAACTCTGCTTTTGTCATTATTCTTCCTTTTTGTAATAGATGGGGCATTATAACACAATATTATCTTAAATACAGATAAAAACAGCGTAATAATCTCCAATTAATGATGTATCTGGGTAACAATGAAGAATTTTTATGATTTTTTGACTTCTATTTGACTTTTTGATGTTATGGGGAAGATGAAAGAAGACGATGGTGCGGCAGAGAGGATTTGAACCTCCACGGGCTTGCGCCCACCAGCCCCTCAAGCTGGCGTGTCTACCGTTCCACCACTGCCGCATGGAATCAAGATACAACTGTATCTGGTAGTACTTCTATCGAAGTGGACGGAATTGTATCCATCCACTCCTTAAAGTAGGCTAAGATTAACCTAGGAAAGGGTTTGCATAGAGTGCGATCAATGCAATAACAAGTGTATAGATAACCTGTGCTTCAATCATTGCCAATGCAATAAACATGGTCGTCATCAACTTACCACCCAAACCTGGGTTTCTGGCAGTACCTGCAATCGTTGCAGCAGCAGTATGACCCATACCGATTGCACCACCCAATGCAGCCAAACCAAGACCAACACCTGCAGCTACTACAGAATAGGCTTTGATCATAGACTCACCACCTGCCTCACCGGCAAACGCAACAGCACCTAGTGCCAAGAAAAGTAGAAAAAACTTTTTCATTTTATATCCTTTTTGTATGAGTTTAGAGTCCTCTTCGACTTGTCATTGGATCCGTTCGGATAGCGTAAACAGTACACGGACTGCCAACAGAGACATGAATGCCACCTGTTTCCCTACTTATCACCCAAATAAGACGGCGTAATTATACCAAAGTGTAGTTTATGTCTCACCTACATATGAATCTATTTATGCTAAACTTGCCCAAAATAAATACCAAAGACATACACTATGAAGAAAATATTACTATCCCTACTGCTGCTAAGCGGTATCCTCTTCTCCCGAGAGGTTATTCCACTTAGCATTACGAAATTCAAAGTAGGTGAGCATATTACCAATCTCAAAGGGCATGAGTTTGTCGTTGTCTCTGTACGTGAGAGAGGAAGTGATGGCCGGTTTTATGCTGTGGACAGAGATGGTGTAGTCTGGTGGAGCGGTGCGATCACCTCAGGGGCGGATGACTTCAAGACCCCTTCAGGCATCTATAGTGTCAAGTATAAAAAGCGCTTCCACATGTCCTCTGCCTATCCCTCAGGAGATGGTGTGAACAATATGGATTGGAGTATCTTTTTCACCAATCAGGGGCATGCCCTGCACCAAGGCAGTACTGACTGGATGAGTCATGGCTGTATCCATATAGATCCCAAGGAGATACAGACGATCTACCGCTGGGCCCATCCCGGCATGAAAATTATTATCACCAGAAAATCCTATATGCCCTTTGCAAGAAAAGATCTTCTGCGATTTAATATCCGGTAACCCACAGTCGTCCTTCAGGGTTAAAGAAAATACTCCTCAGTTGCCAGTTCTACCTTCTTGCCTTTCTGCTCCAGTACTACGACTGCGATCTCATCTCCTTCACTGTAAAGCTCATGCAGATTGTTAACCCGTTCTTTTCTTACTTTTGAGATATGCAACAGTGCATCAAAGCCATCGGGCATCTCTACAAACATACCAAAATCTACAATCTTTTTGACTGTTCCCTGATACGTATCACCCACCGTATACTGCATCTGTTTTTTAACCGGAGCCGAAGCGATAGAGGTAATATGTGCTTTGGCTGCAACAACCTTCTCTTTGTCATCACCCGCTACCTTGACACCACCGGCATCCCTGTCCAAATCGATTGTCACACCAAACTTCTCAATGATCTCACGGATCGTAGCCCCTGCTTTTCCAATGATATCTACGATCTTGGAGGGATCAATATGAAAGAACTCTATGCTGGGTAATGCACCGCTTGGCATGATCTCTTTGGCTGCCTCTTCCATGAGAGAAAGGATATGTAATCTCCCTTGTTTAGCCTGCTGAAGTGCCTCTTTCAGGATTGAGAGCTCTATACCTCCCAGTTTGATATCCATTTGCATCGCGGTGATACCATCATGGGTACCCGTGATCTTGAAGTCCATATCTCCATCATGATCCTCTAATCCCATAATATCCGAGAGTATCGCATATTTCTCACCTTCCATCACTAACCCCATGGCAATTCCTGAAACCAGCTTCTGTGTCCCTATATCCGCAGCTCTGAGTGCCAGCGCACCGCCACAGACGGTTGCCATAGAGGAAGAACCATTACTCTCAAGTATTTCAGAAACCAGTCGGATCGTACCATCATGTCGTACATCGATGGTAGGCGCTAGTGCACGTTTGGCGAGATTACCATGCCCTAATTCTCTGCGCCCCGGGGCACCGATAAACTTTGCTTCACCTACGGCATAGCCTGGGAAATTGTAATGCACCATAAATCGCTCATAGTGTGACTCTTTGTCTGTGATCAGCTCATAGGACTGTGCGTCCCTGCTGTCTCCCAGCGTAGCTGTCACCAATGCTTGCGTCTGTCCTCTTGTGAAGAGGCAGGAACCATGTACAGAGGGGAGCAGATTGGTCTCTATCGCAATAGGGCGTACCTCATCTAACGCTCTGCCGTCTGCCCTGCTGCTCTGCTTCAGTATCAGATCCCTGACCACTGCTCTTTTGTAGGATTCAAGCACTTTTGAGACCAGTGCTTTCTCTAGTGCTTCTCCCTCTTGGGCTTTGGCATCCATGATAGCCTGTCGTACTTTTTTCAGCGCCGTACTGCGTTCACTTTTTGCCATAGACTGCACTGCAGCCTCCACATCTTTCTTGAAATGTGAGGAGATATAGCTATAAAGTGCTGTATCCGTCATCTCATCTGCCAATGCTAGATCCAGAGGTGCTCTCTGTGCTGCCTTAAATGTATTCGTATACTCTGAAGATAGTTCGGATATCGCATGTTGCGCCATCCCGATCGCCTCTAGGAGTACCTCTTCTTCCAGCTCATTGCATTCATGATGTTCCAGGATGATAGGCATCTCTGCCATTGCACTTCCAATCACATCATCTACGATCTCAGATGCCAGCGCACGCATCTCTATCATCAAGATATCTTCACCTGATCCCACGACAAACAGATCCAGTGTACCCTCTTCCAGTTGCGAATTGCTAGGATTGAGAACCAGCTTGCCTTCTGTCCTTCCCACTCTGACCGCTGCAATACTATGTGCAACCGGTGTATCTGAGACAAACAGTGCCGCAGAAGCTGCATGCAGTGCCGCTACCTGCATATCTACCTCACTGTCACTACTGAGTACTGTCACTGCGATGGCGATGGGATAGTTGAATCCCTTGGGAAACAGTGGCCTGAGAGAACGGTCAATGATACGGGATGTTAAGGTCTCAAAATCACCCGGTTTGGTTTCTCTTTTGATAAATCCGCCCGGTATCTTTGCTGCCGCATAAGATTTTTCAATATACTGTACTGTCAGAGGAAGGAAATCCTCTTCTACTGCTGTTTCATCTATCGCCACCGTTGCCAGCAGTACAGCCTTTCCCTGCTTGTATAGCACGGCACCGCTTGCCTGTTTGGCTACCTTGTCAAAGGTATAGCTCTCCCTGATATTACTACTCTCTATTTCTATTATTGTCTCATTCATAACTACGCATAATCCTTTCTAGCTCAGAGAACTCTGGTCTCTCTAAGTTTTCATAATAGTATTCTATCGAAATATAGTCTCGTATACGATGAGGGCAGAAAATACCATCACTGATCTGCAACAGGCTCTCATAAGAAAAAAGATCCATGACCGGCGTTGCGATATAGATATTTTTGGCTCCCATGGCTATCATGGATTTAATCGCAACAATCGCGGTAAAGTCTGTCTCAACACACTCATCCACCAAAAGCACTGCTTTCCCGGAGACAGACTGGAGCATACCACCTTTTCGGTATTTATACAGGTGACTCAATACCTTGTCATCATAGACCCTTTTTGCCTCATTATAGACAAACTCCTCACTGATATCAAAAGCCTCTATTAGTGCTCCATGTATCACAATCTCCTGTGTTTCACTGACTTTTGCGATAGAGAGCTCTGGATTATTGGGTGCTATGATCGACTCGATCAAGAGAATATCCATAGTTGCACCCAGTTTTTGTGCGATGCTATCTGCAATCTGCACACCTCCTTCACTCAATGCCATAACCACTACCTCTCTGTTATCAAAGAAATCTTTGGGGATCACATCATAAAGTTTCTCGGCTGCATCCTCTCTGTCTAGAAAATAATTATGGTTCGAATTTTTTGGCATGCGCTGCTCCAGGGTATTGTTTGACTATTTCATCTGTATCAAAAGTATAACGAAAAGACTCTATATACTCCATCAATACTGCATAGGCCTCATTGATTCTTGCCATTTTGCCTCTCTCCTCTTGATTCAGGTCAGGGTGACAGTCTCTGGCCAGTTGTCGATACCTTTTCTTAATATCTGACTTGGTTACCAGTGTAGGAAGATCTAGACAATCCAGTGCTTTGTGTATCCTTGCCTCTGTCTGCATTATTGCTTGATCTCGCTTTCTCCAAACGGCACAAGGCTGAGCCTCACAATAAAGGTATTACTGCTCAGAGAGCCTCCCCCTGTAGTCTCCAGAATCGGTTTGGTATCATGCTCATAACTCAACTCTACAGCCCAGCATCCCTTATCATAACGAAATCCTGAACGCCATTTTTTGCTATGCTTTTTTTCGAGATCATAGGTGATACTGCCAAAGAGTTTGATCTCATCGTTATATTGATATCGTGCATTGAGTGCGATCTCATTGGTCAGCACTTTTCCCAGTTCGAGGTCTTTTCTCCAAAAGTGTTCCATATCCATGACCAACCGCTCCCCATGATAGAGAAGTTTATTTGACATTTCAGAAAGCCCCTGATACGCAAAAGAATATTCGGAAAGATTGACAATGCTCCAGTTTCCGTACTCCAGCATCAGTTCATGCCTCAAATCTCCCCATTTTTTATCTCTATCAGGGTAGTAGTCTTGAGATATTCGCTGTTTAGCACCCAATGTCAGATCATCTCCGTACCAGTACTGAGAGAGTGCGAGCGTCACCCTGTCATCAAAAGGTACATGCGACAAAAAATCCTTGCGTAAAGAGCGATCCAGTGCTCGATACGCTGTAAGTCCATCACCTAAATAATCCTGATGTGCATACTCTGCAGACCACTCAAGCGTATGGATACCATGACCATAAGGTTTGACAAGATCTGAGTAAAGTTTAAGTTTGTGTGTTGCAAGTAGGGTATTGTAGCCTTCCCTGCCTGTACCATTCAGGTCAAAATTACCCGCAAAAGCATACAACTCTTCGCTCAATTTCACCTTCAGGTACTCATCCAGAAAAGAGAGGTGGTAGTCCACCGGAAGCGTGAGCTCAAGCTGCCCGGACTGATTGCCCTTTTCTCGTATAAAATGGCTTAGCTTTGCATCTATACTGTAAGAGAGGTTTTCTAAAGCAAAAGCACTGCTATACTTGTGCCATCTCAAAGAGGGAAGTTCCTGCAGTGTTTCTCTGTTACTCTCCTTGTTGGCATCTAGAAAGTACTTGGCATTCAGCCCGAAATAGTATTTTTGGTCGTAGAACATATAGTTGAATCTGGACTCTTTGAGATAGGAGTCTGAAAGGTGTGGCAGACTGTTTTTCTGAAGGTTGAGATAGTCAATATCATTAAAAAGTACGATATTGGCATAAAGGGCATCACGATAACCTTCAGGCTTACTGCTGCCAAGCAGATCACTGCTCTCATATTTGGCTTCCAATCCATAATGGGTATCATGCTTGAGATTGTACGTGGAGACATAGTCCTTATCATCGGCAAAATACCCCGCCCTCACAAATCCCTCGGAGTGATTGCTGTCTGCAAAACGCAGTGTCGCATAAAGTCCCAAACTTCTGTTGCTACGAATCTGTGGATCAAACTCCAGGTCTACACTTGGACTGATTGCCCAATAGATAGGCTGCTCATAGATAAGTCCCTCTTTGGTATTGTATCCAAGCCGCGGCATCAAGAGTCCGGAACTTCGCTCTCTGGAGGTAGAAAATGCCAAATACGGAAAATAAAAAACAGGTGTGTCACCCACATAAAATTTAATATCTTTTAGTTTGATATATTTACTCGTAGCGTTGTAATCTGCTTCGGAAAAACCCAAATGCCAGTCAGGATTTGCTACTGCACAGGTAGAAAACATCGCCTCTTTCAGCTTATAGCACTGCTTTCTTTTCTCTGCTGACTCAGAAGAGAGCCACACATTCTCCTCATCAGCATAGAAGAATTTTTTGAAGCGCACCTTTTCTTCTTTGATATTTAGGGTGACCTTTTGGGTTTCGACCCTGCTTCCGTCGGGATTGATGATACGCACATCACCCTGAACAGTCAAACGTTTTTGGCGTTTATCATACGCAGCACTATCTGCCAGAAAAAGTGTCTTGGCATACTGCAAAACGATATGCCCTTTGGCATACAAATGTGTTGTGTCCCCACTGATCTGCTCTGCCTGCAACTGTACCTGTTTTGTCTCCCCTTGCCCTGCTTCCGCCCACTCAGTGGCAAAGAAGAGGATCAGAATGGAGACCAGTACTCTATGCATTGATCACGATGCTCCTGGAGATTCTATCATGTATGGTTTGTCTGGTCGGAGAGAAAAATGCCGGAAGAAATCCTATATAAAAAAATGCTTCATCCAGTATCCTTACTGCCGAACGTACAAAAGACATAGGTAGTGTCAACAGTGCACCATCTGAGATACTCACTGTTTTGATTTTCATCAGATGCTTGCCAAGTGTTTTACCATTTTGCCAGGTAAACAGCGTATGGTAGATAACTTTGAGCAATGCCAGCACCCAGTAGTTTGTCTTGACAAAGAGTGTGGCGCTCTCCGGTGTCACAAGTTGTGTCAACTGGTCAAAGAAAATCGCTATAAAAAAAATACTGATGACCAGGTCATCAATGGCATACGACCAAATACGCTTGGCATTAGGGGCGAGGGCATCTAGAGGCTGCTGCATCTTAACTGTCCCTCAATGCCTGATAGGCGATATCAGTGCGGCACTGCTTGCCCACAAAATGTACCTGACCCACCAGCATATAGGCTCTGTCTCGTGCCTCTTTGATCGAATCCCCCAGTCCTACACAGACCAGTACCCTCCCACCAGTTGCATAAAGTTTGCCATCCGCTTCTCTACTGACACCCGCATAAGAGATATGGCTCTCTCCCTTGAGGTCATCATGGTATATCTCATCGATCACGATCTCTGCAGGCAAGGAGTTTTTGTAGGGATAGTCTTTGCTTGCCATGACCACACCCACCGCATATTTGTCATAAAATACAATCTTGGCATCAGCCAAATTTCCTGTGGCTGCTTTAAAAAAAAGCTCACTGGCCGGTGACTTGAGCAGTGGCATCAACTCCTCACACTCAGGATCGCCAAAACGCACATTGTACTCCAGAATGATGGGTTCACCCTTGACCACCATCACACCGATAAAGAGCACACCGGTAAAAGGATATCCCTCCTCCTCCATACCCTTCAGTGTCGGCTTGATCACCCGCTCATCCAATTTGGTATAGATCTCTTCATCCACAAGCGGTGTCGGTGCATAGGCACCCATACCTCCTGTATTGGGCCCTTGATCCTCATTGAGCAGACGCTTATGATCCTGTGCTGCAGGCAGTACCACATAGTCCTTGCCATCACAAATAGCGAAGACAGAGAGCTCATATCCATCCAGAAATTCCTCGACCACGATACTCGTACCTGCATCCCCGAAGGAGCTTCCTTCCAACATATCGGATGCTGCCACTTTCGCCTCATCATGGCTCTGGGCGATAATCACCCCTTTACCACCACAAAGCCCGTCTGCCTTGACAACGATTGGCACATCCAATGTCGCGATAAACTCTACTGCCTCATCCAGAGAATCTGTTTCAACGTATCTTGCCGTTGGCACATTGTGACGTGCTAAAAAGTTCTTCATAAAGATCTTGGAGCCTTCCAGCTGTGCTGCTGCTGCTGTAGGGCCAAAGATCGTCAAATCTCTCTCACGGAAATAATCTACAATGCCCTCTACCAATGGTGCTTCCGGTCCTACAATCGTCAGTACAATACCATGGGTCTCTGCAAAATCAGCCAGATCCGAAAAATCACTGAGTGCCACATTCTCGCCCAGCATATCCGTCGCACCATTGCCCGGCGCAAAATAGAGCTTGCCTACATTCTTGTCTTTCTGCAGTGCCAATCCTATGGAATACTCTCTGCCTCCTGAACCGATGATCAGTATGTTCATTTTCTTATTTACCTTTTTCTGAAATTGTATACACGATTAAAAGAAACTTCCGTAAGCGTTGTGCTTTCGTGCAATAGGTTTTGGAAAGAGTAAAAGTGTACGCTCTGTCATCGTGCTCTTTCCGAAAGCTATTGTACGAAATGACAATGCTTCATAAGGCCCGGATGGCCGTTCTGCGGTGACTGGCCCTATATAGCCAAAAGCGGGAGAGAGAATCAATCTTTAGGGGGCGATTTCTCGCAGGCGTGAGCCATACTCAAACGAAAACACCCTCACACCGATGGACTACATGTCCCCCTCGAGTTAATGTTGGACCGAATAAATGCAGTAGTCGAACCATCCAGGTAGAGTGATTATAGCCAATTTGGGGTTAGTTGCCTATAAAAATAGTAGCTCTTTCACAGCAATAATATTGATATGAATTAGTATGATTGCAGTTCTTTCGCTTTTGCTATGCATGCACTGATCAAAGGTGTATCTGCTACTGCAAAGTCAGCTTCTTTTGGCAAGTGTGTTTTGGTAGCATTGCCTATGACGATGGCGGTATAGCTCTCCTGCCAAGGGAAGTTTTCCAGGAAACAATGTATGGATGAAGGAGAGGTGAAAATAATGACAGCACCAGCTTTGGGTGCCTGGTCTCTTTCATAGGTGATACAGGAGGTTTCATAGATGATCTGTTCTTGCAAAAGGATACCCGCTTTTTCCAGATAACCTTTACTGTCAAAAGAGACCTCTTTCGGGCGCAAGTAGAGGAGTTTTTTATCAGAAAAATGGGTGATGATATCGTCTGCAAGTGCATCCGCATAGAAGTTTTCAGGATGGTGGATAACCTGCCCACCCAGAGACTCAATCTGCTTCTTGGTGGCACCACCTATAGCGACACAGGGATAGTGTTTCCAGTCCGGATCGATCGCTTCTGCACTTTTGACTGCCTGTTTTGAACTGAACATCAGTGTATCACACCCTCTAAAATCTATCTGTTTTGCCACAAGAGAAAATGTGATCATAGGAAGATGGGACAACCCCTCTCTTGAGGAAGGAGAGAGGAGATATATCTCTCTTCTGTTACTGATTGCCATGCAGTGCCATCTCATTGAGATGTTCATCATCATAAGGATCATAGTGTGGTGTGATCAGCCATTTTTTCTTCGTATCCAGCGCTATGATCTCTGCTTCTATTTCATCAGTGATATCGTGTGCCTCTTTGAGGAGCATCTCCGGATGGAGTACCAGATGAAACTCCACAAAATTGGTCGTACCGTCTGTACGGGTTTTGAGCCAGTGATAGCTGGTACTTTTCGGATGTTTTGCAATGATCTCACCGATCTTTGCTACGATCTCTCCCGCCAAGGCACGATCCAGCAGAATCTCTATCCCATCCTGTATGATCTCATAGGCTGAGTAGATGATAAAAAGACCGATCCCCAGACCGAACAGTGCATCGATACTACTCCACCCGGTCATCCAGACCAGTACAAGCGAAAGCAATACAGCTGCGTTACTCCAGAGATCTGTCTGGTAATGCAAGGCATCTGCTTTGATCACGATATTGTCTGTTTGCGTTGCTATTCTCAGTAGGTACTTTACTAGAAAATAGGTCACTACCAGTGAGATCAACATCACTACGATGGAAGGGGTCAACAGTGCCACCTGCTCACCATTCATCAGCTTCTCCACTGCTTTATAGATGATATAGAGACCCGATACGGTAATGATCGTTCCCTCTATCACACCTGCAATCGCCTGAATCTTTCCTTTGCCGTACTGATAGGCTTCGTCCGGGTTTTCTTCAGATTTTTTTATCGCAAAGAAGTTGAATACAGAGATAGCCATATCCAGCAGTGAATCTATCGCAGATGCCAGCACAGCGACAGAGCCACTCAGGACACCAATGACAAGTTTGAGTATCGTCAAGACCGTTGCCGCAGCAGTAGCGACCATAGTGGCCTTTTTTTGAGGAGAGGTTACGGACATGAGAGAGGTCTTATAGTCTGACTTTTACGGTACGACAACGCTTTACAAACTTATAGCGCTTCTTTACGTGTATTTTTTTTCGATAGACCCTTTTGCTATGAACTCTTTTTTTGCGTGTTGGCTTTTTCGCTTCACCAAAATCATGGATATCATGCATCCAGTTATGTCTACCGCGTACGAACCTTTCAGTATTGACGATGCTATACCCATCCACAGAGCAGGGATCTTTCATAAACTTTGCGCCACAGGTGGCTGCGCTGGTTGCGGTACTAAAAAAAGCAAGTGCAAACAGCCCTGCTATAACCATAGTTATCTTTTTCATTCTATTGCCTTTGTGAAAATGCTCAGGAGAAGAAACTCCAGAGCTTATGGCAGTATTGTAACATAAAGCCTGTTAGATTACAGTGCCTTAGCTGCTAGTGTAGCGATCCTGTTAGAGAAGGCTGTCTTGTCTTTGGGTTCAAGGCCTTCTGAGAGCTTGGCACTATCAAGCAGTATCCATGAGATCGTCTCGAAGAGGCTCTTATCCTCCAGTCCATCAAGTTTCTTGATCATCTCATGCTCTGGGTTGATCTCCATGACCAGTGGGATCTCTGGCATCTCCTGCCCCATCTGGGCAAACATCGCTGCCATCCCTGCCATCGGGTCAGAACTGTCTTTAAGTACACAAGAGGGGCTGTCTGTCAGTCTAGTAGAGATCTTGACCTCTTTGACCTCATCCCCGAGTACCGCCTTGATCTTGTCCGTCAATGGCTTGAACTCCTTGGTAATCTCCTCTTTCTCTTCCTCTGTTTTAGAGTCCGGTGCATCGATCGTGGTGATATCTTTAAGTGTCCACTCTTTGTATTGTCCGATCATAGGTGTGACGATACTGTCTACCTCTTCATCATCCAAAATAAGCACCTCAATACTTGCTTTTTTGTATGCCTCAAGCAGCGGTGAATGTCGCAATACCTTCTCATCAGACCCAATGATATAATAGATCTCTTTCTTCTCACTGTTCCCTCTGGAAAGATAGTCATCCAAGGAGATCAAGCCCTCTTCGCTGGAGCTTTTATATCTCACAATCTCCAAGAGGGCCTCTTTGTTCATATGGTCTGTATAGATACCCTCTTTGATCACACGATTGTACTGTGCCACAAAGGTTTCTGCATCATCACCTTTGAGCTTTTTGATCGCCCCAAGAATCTTCTTGACAGCACCCTGCTTGATATTGGCGAGGATACGGTTCTCCTGAAGTATCTCTCTAGAGACATTGAGTGGAAGGTCTTCACTATCGATAATACCGCGTACAAATCGCAAGTATGGAGGCAAGAGCTCTTTCTCATCATCCGTGATAAAGACCCGCTTTACATAAAGTTTCACACCCGGCTGATAGTCTGCCCTGTACATATCCATCGGTGCAGTACGGGGAATATAAAAGAGGGTTCTATACTCATTTGCGCCCTCTGCATGATTATGCAGATAAGTAAGCGGCTCATCACTGTCATGAGAAATGGTTTTATAGAACTCTACATAATCTTCTTTCTTGAGTTCAGTTCTAGGAAGTGTCCAGAGTGCTGTGGCTTCATTGATCTGCTCTCTTTTTTTAATCTTTTTTGTGACAGCATCTTCCCCTTCACCTGTCGTCTCATCCTCTTCATAGCTGAGCATAATAGGATAGGCAATGTGGTTGGAGTATTTTTTGACAATACTCTCTGTATGCCACTTGCCCAGAAACTCTTTTTCATCTTCTTTAAGCTTGATATAGACAACGGTACCATGCTCGTCTTTGACCACTGGCTTAAGCTCATACTCACCGGAACCATCTGTAGAGAACATATATGCCTGATCTTCACCTGCTTTTTTGGTGATAACGTCTATTTTTTCCGCTACCATAAAGACAGAGTAAAACCCCACACCAAATTGGCCTATCAGGTTACTGTCCTTGGCTGCATCACCTGTAAGCTGCTCCATAAATGCCTTTGTACCGGACTTAGCAATCGTACCAAGATTGTCCATCAAATCCTGCTCATTCATACCGATACCATTGTCATTGAAAGCGATAGAGTTGTCTTCAGTATCAAGCTTGATACTAATCTCACCCTTCCAGTCACCTTCTTTGAAGCTCTCATCGGTCAATCTAAGATAATTGAACTTATCCAATGCATCACTTGCATTGGAGATCAATTCTCGTATAAAGATCTCCTTGTTGGAATAGAGTGAATGTGTCATCAACTGAAGCAGTTGACCTATTTCTGTTTGAAACTGATGTTTTGCCATCTTTGTCTCCTTTGTGTCTGTAATATTTTTTGGGATTATAGTATATTTTTTTGTTAATTGCAAGTTTTTGCTTAAGATAGTTTAGTCAAGATGACTAAACTATCTGTAAACTTACGATTTTTTCTTATTTATTCGCTGCTTGTTTTTTAAATACTTTTTTGATCTCACGAATAATCATGAAATTGTTATCTGCTTTTTTTGACAGAAGTGAGGGGATCGAAACATTCCCGCTATGGTGAGCAAATTCAAAATACATAAATTGCTTTTTTGCTTTTCTCAAGAGTTTCTGGCTCTCATTATTATTGAGTTTATCTTCAGAGAGTATCTTGAGATTCTTACCATAGTTCACGATAATCTTGTTGATTTCTTCATCATAATTTTTCACCTTTACTCCCCAAATCTGGAGCAAATAATCAATCGTAATTTCAAGTGGTTTTCGACAGAGCTTTCCTGTCAACGAGATAAGCTCAAGTGCAGGTGTAGCCAAGGGTTTGGTACCTAACAAAAGCTTGTTTATCATCAATAAAAAATTCTCCTTTATCTTTACAGCATTCTCTTTTGTTGGAGGTTGAAGGAGCATAGCTTTATTGGTATTCCACAAAAGCATCGCTTCATCAAAGGCTTTTTGGGCATCATCATATCCGTCCAAACGCTTCTGAAAATACGCTCTTACCTGATGTGCCCTCTTGTCATAGAGAGGAATTGCTTTCGCTAGATTCTCTTTAGGATTCCCAAAGTTACTGTTAAGGCCTATCATCATATAGGCTTTGAGTATCTGCTGACTTTGCGTCATTTGTAAACAGTTGGTACTAAAGTTCTCCAACAATGGTGCTGCAGGATCAAAAGAATCAATCTCAAATGCTGATATTGTACTCAGCACAATAGCCATACCAAGCACTACCTTTTTCAAACAATTCATCATCTAACACTCCTCTTAAAATAGATATCCTCCCCAAAAACATCATTCTACTTTATCATAATAATCATTATAAATGAATAAATTAAACTATTATTTTACTCCCACTCTATCGTTGCAGGTGGCTTGGATGAGATATCGTACACCACACGGTTAATCCCGTCTATTTCATTGATGATGCGGCGGCTGATCCCCTCAAGTACATCATGAGGGATATGCGCAAAGGTCGCTGTCATTCCATCCACTGACTCTACCATACGGACACAAACCGTGTTGTCATAGGTACGATTGTCCCCCATGACACCTACGGACTGGACATTGAGTAGCACGGTAAAGGCTTGCCAGACTTTGTCATAGTATCCTGTGGCCTTAAGCTCCTCTTGCATAATGGCATCTGACTCTCGTATAAGGTGCAGTCCTTCTTCTGTCACTGCTCCCATGGTTCTGATAGCAAGTCCCGGTCCAGGGAAAGGGTGTCTGCCTATCATCTCTTTGGGCAATCCGATTTCAAGCCCGAGCTTACGTACTTCATCTTTGAATATCTCTCTCAGTGGCTCTACCAGTTCAAAGGTCATCCAGTCAGGTAGTCCACCAACATTATGGTGTGACTTGATTGTCTTGGATGGACCTTTGACCGATACTGACTCGATAACATCTGTATAGAGTGTGCCTTGTGCGAGAAATGCCACATCCGTATGCTTCTTTGCCTCTGCATCAAAGACCTCGATGAACTTCTCACCGATTGCCTTACGCTTGGTCTCCGGATCACTGACATCTTTGAGTGCTTCCATAAATTCTCTTTTCGCATCTACTGTAATAAGAGGGATATCCAACAACTTAAACATCGTCTGCACCTGTTTTGCCTCATCTTTACGCAGCAGCCCCTGATCAACAAATACACAGATAAGCTGCTCCTTGGGCAGTGCCTCATGTAGCATCGCTGCTACCACTGAGCTGTCCACTCCTCCACTCACACCACAGAGGACTTTTTTGTCCCCCACCTGTGTTTTGATCTGGGCGATCTTCTCTTTGGCAAAGCTTCCCATATTCCAAGTACTGCTACAGCCACAGATATGCTTAGCAAAGTTTTTGAGCATCTTGGTACCCTCAACAGTGTGATGCACTTCCGGGTGGAACTGGAATGCATAGACCTTACGCATCCCATCTGCAATCGCAGCATACGGAGAATTCTCACTGGTACCGATGATCTCAAAGCCTTCAGGCAAGCGTTCCGCCTTGTCTCCATGACTCATCCAGACGATCTCACTCTCGGTAATACCATTGAAAATACCGGCACCCTCCTCTATGTGGAGTTTCGCCTTGCCATATTCGTGGTGATCTGCCGCCACTACCTCACCACCAAAATGCTGTGTGATCAACTGCATACCATAGCAAATACCTAAAATAGGGAGTTCGAGATCCCAAATGCCCTCATCTGGGTGATAGGCATCCTCGGCATACACCGATGCAGGGCCGCCTGAAAGGATAATTCCCTGCGGCTTGCGCGCTTTGATATCTTCCAGTGTTTCTCTATAGGGTACTACCTCTGCATACACGCCTGATTCTCTTAGTTTTCTGGCAATAAGTTGCGTGTATTGAGATCCGAAGTCCAGGACTAGGATAGGTACTTGTTTGTGACTTGTCATTTAATGCCTCGTTTGCACTGAATTTTAATTCTTGTCATGGGATTATTCCTTGGTATTTGTATCAATAAATATTTGAAGCAAAAACTTATTGATGCAAATAGAGGTGCGCTGAGAAACGCACCCTTCCGTTACATATGGTGTGCACCAATATGCAGCATCTCGAACTGCACATACCAGATAGTGATGGAGACGATGTATCCTACAAGCACTGTCCATGCCAGTTTGATGTGTGAAGAAAAGGTATAGATGCCATGCATCTTGCCCATGACTCCCACACCTGCTGCTGAACCAAAGGAGATCATTGAGCCACCGATACCGGCAGTCATCGTGACTAGCATCCACTGCGACTGCGCATCTGCACCCATATTAGGATCTGCTTTGAGTACGGCTGACATGACAGGGACATTATCTACGATCGCAGAGAGGAAACCCACACCGATATTGACGACTGTGGCACCAGCGCTTTCATAGAGCTCAGTAAAGTACTCTAGGTACCCGAGGAAGTGCAGTCCACCGACTGCCGCAAGAATACCAAAAAAGAAGAGCAATGTGTCATTCTCGATCTTTGCAATCCAGGAGAAGGCATTGAGATGGGTGGGTCCAGGGTTTCTGTTGAGCTTATAAACATACATTTTTAAGAGTGCCAGACCAAACATCATCCCCCACATAGCTGGTAAGTGCATGACTTGATGTGATAGTACTGCCATTGCAATTGTTACAGCGAAGAGTCCGATAATCACTTTTCCACCCTCTTCTATCTCTATCTTTTCTTCATCAGCATGGAAGGGTGGCATCCCCTCCGGTACCACGCGACTCAACAGCCATGCAGTGACAAACCAGCCTGTAATAGCAGCAGGGAAGAGAAAAAGAAATTCTGTAAAAGAACCTTTGCCATCAATCCAAACCATCAGTGTTGTAATATCACCAAAAGGACTCCATGCCCCACCGGCATTGGCTGCCACGACAAGGTTGACTGCTCCAGGTACCAAAAATGCTTTATTTTCCTTATCTATCGTCAACAAAACAGTAGAAAGGATAAGTGCGGTAGTCAGGTTGTCCGCAACAGGAGAGATAAAGAATGCGAGCAGACCTGTGATCCAAAAGAGCTTTTTGTAGGTATAGCCCTTGGAAACTAGATTGTAGCGCAATGCCGAAAAGACTTTGCGATCAATCATTGCCTCAATATAGGTCATAGCCACAAGCAAGAAGAAGAAGATACCGGCAATCTCAACAATCAAATGCTCTACCGCACTCTCAAGGATATGTCCATCCATGCCATTCAGGGAGAAATAGAGACCAATCAGCATAAAGATAGAAGTACCCGCCAATAGTGCGGGCTTGGCTTTATTGATATGGTATTTATCCTCTGCGGCGATGAAATAATAGCCTACAACAAAAATGATCAGGGAGAGTATCCCTATCCAGGTCGTCGTCAAGTGTAACTGCTCGTGCATGTTATGCCTTTTCTATGTAATGTGATCCGAGTGACTCTTTTCTCGCAAGGGCAGCACCCACGATGGCTGCAGCAGTATTGAGTCGAAGTTCCAGCAATCTGCCTATCTCTCTGTTTTTCACATCATAGATAAAGTTTTTCGCTTCGATCAATCCTTCCCGAGTCCGAATAATACCCACATCCTTCCACATGATCTGTCGGAGTTGATGCTTATATTTTTTGTCATCTTTCTGGTGAAGTATATTATCGTAATCTTTATCAAAAGCAGGTGTTTTTTCAGAAGATTTTTCCTGTTCCAAAATATGGTCTACTGCACGCTTGGCGAAGACCATTCCCTCCAATAAAGAGTTTGATGCCAGCCTGTTGGCACCATGCACTCCGGTTCTAGCGACTTCCCCAATGGCATAGAGTCCCTGAATCCCTGGAACCACACCATCCACATCTACAGAAATACCCCCATTGGCATAGTGAAATGCGGGGGAGATAGCTACTCTATCCTCCGGAAAATGGTAGCCCAGTGCCTCAAATGTCTGCGTAATATTGGGGAAGCGTGCATGAAACCACGTTTTATCAAACATTGAGAAATTCAGATAAACCTGCTCCCCCGTTCTGCGCTTATAGTCAAAAATACCACGTGCTACGATATCCCTGCTTGCCAGCTCTCCCCGCTCATCATACTCAAACAGAAAACGATTGCCCTTCTCCCCTACTACATGTGCGCCCTCGCCTCTGAGTGCCTCAGTGAGTAGGAGCTTTCTGGCATAGGGCGTATCGACAAATACTGTAGGGTGGAACTGCATAAACTCCATATCTGCCAGCTCTATTCCTTTCTCCACGCAGATACCGTGAATATCTGCACTTACTGTTCGAGAGTTGGTGTTGAGCGCATACAATGAGCCAATACCACCACTGGCTATCACCACATGGTCAGCATAAATGGTCTGCGGCTGATAGTTGACCATCGCCTTGACCCCATGGCATCTGCCATCTTCGATCAGTAGATCATATACCAGTGTATTTTTTTGTAGCATATGCCTGTTCTGCACCATCATAAAGTAGTGCATATAGCGCCCTGTAGCATCTCCATCGGCATGCAGAATCCGTTCTACGGAGTGTGCCGCCTCCTTGGTATAGAGCAGATTGCCCTCTGCATCTTTGTCAAATGCCATGCCTCTTTCAAGAATATCTGCAGTCGTCTCCAAAGAAGTGCGAGAGAGGATCTCTACCGCCTCCTTATCATTATGAAAGGCACCAGCCTTCATAGTATCCTCTACATGAAGAGGAATATCCTCCTCATCCAGAGCTGTGACGATGCCACCCTGTGCATAAAAGGTGTTGCACTCCCAAGGGATATCCTTACAGACTACCAGTACCTTCATGCTCTCCGGTAAACGCATCGCAGCATAGAGTCCCGCAATGCCTGCACCGATGATCAATACATCATATTTTTTCAACCAAATCCTTTCTGTCTGTTCGTACATGCTCCATCTTGGAGGGAGGATCGATCTTACAGCCCAGATAAACCGGCCTGGTCTTATATCCGCACCCCTGCAACAAAAACCCACAGCATAGCAATGCTATAATACCGCCATGAAAAGCAGCAAACAGATTCTCTCTCTTCTTACGCATCAACCTCAATTTGGCTCCCTTGCACAGCATACCTGCTATCAAAAATTCATGGCACTGCTACCGCCAAGATTTCAAAAAGCAATTGCTTTTATCTATATCAAAAATGATACACTATTTATTGCTCTTTCTCATCCAGGGTATAAAATGGAGCTCAATTATAATAAAGAACTCTTTAAAGAGCTATTAGCCACCCTTGGTGCACATGCCTCAGAATGCAAAGAATATACAGCAAATACTGTGGTATTTTTCAATGCAAAAGCCCACAGCATGCAAGAGGGAAAGAGCACAGAAACCATCCCTTACTACAGCGAACTCTCCAGCGGTAAGTTTGAGATCGCATCAGAAGACGAAGCACTGAGAGAGAAGTTTCTTCGCACCAAGGCACTCATCGCAAAATATCACGAACATACGACTGAGTAACGGTACCCCCATGCTTGAAACAATCAAAAAACTGCCTGCTACCTACGGTGTCTACCAATATTTTGACTCACGAGGAAAACTACTCTATATAGGCAAAGCCAAAAATCTCAAAAACCGTGTCAAAAGCTACTGGAGATTTACACCTGACCTGCATCCCAACCCTACACAGGGAGCCAGAATTCTCAAAATGCTCTCGGAAGCTACCCGTCTGGAGTACCTGATCGTTGAAAACGAAGAGGATGCTTTGATCCTGGAAAATTCACTTATCAAACAACTCAGACCCAAATACAACGTTCTACTCAGGGATGATAAAACATATCCTTATATCTATATTGATGAGTCGCAAAACTTCCCTCGGTTTGAACTGACAAGAAAGGTCATAAAAGGGAAAAAGATACACTATTATGGTCCTTTTCCTACCGGTGGACGAGCCTTGTTGGATGCACTCTATGAGATCTATCCACTTGTACAGAAACGAAGTGGACTGGAAGGGGGTGAGTCCTGCCTCTTTCATCAGATCGGCAAATGTCTGGCACCCTGCGAACAAAAAGTCACTCCGGAACAATACCATACCATTATTACTCATGCCAAAGAGGCTATACATAACCGAGGGCGCATTATAGAGGAACTCCATAGACGCATGGTGCAGCGTGCAGAGCAGGAGAGATACGAGGAAGCAAGTAAGATCAGAGATCAGATCACTGCTATCCAATCACTCAAGATGCGCTCAGGAATCGATCTGGCAAAGCGCAGCAATATCGATATCTTTGCTATCGTCTCAGGCAAAGAACAGGGTATCATACTACGAATTTTTATGAGAGAAGGAAAAGTAATCTCCTCCTCCCATACCTTTTTTAGACATACTGCATACTTTGACAAAGATGAAGCATACAAACAAGTACTGCTGGACTACTATACTGCCGATCTTCCCTCTATACCCAAAGAAATTCTTGTTGCAGAGCCTTTTGACTCGATACAAGAGATCGCCGCAACACTGAGCAAAAGGCTAAGCACCTCTCTTACTCTCAAGTATCCACAGAGAGGTGAGAAGAAGAGGTTGATCACATTGGCCCAAACCAATGCTGAGGAGATATTGAGACAGAAAAAACAAACTACCCTCGGTATCGAATCAGAGATACAGACACTGTTGATGCTGGATCACCTCCCTTATCGGATAGAGACTTTCGACAACTCCCATATGATGGGAGTGGCATCAGTAGGTGCCATGGTGGTATGGGATGAAGGAAGATGGGATAAATCATCCTATCGCAGATATGCTTTGGAGGCCAAAGATGAGATAGGGCAAATGACGGAAATGCTGCAAAGACGCATCAAAAACTTTGACACCTCCCCACCACCGGATCTCTGGGTATTGGACGGTGGACAGGCTAACCTCAATCTTGCAATGATATTACTGGAGACAGTCGGCGTCAATCTCCCTGTTATCGCTATCGCCAAAGAAAAACTAGACAGCAAAGCACACCGCGCCAAAGGTGCAGCCAAAGACACACTCTATACGCCCCAAGGTACACTGGCACTCAAAACCTCAGACAAAAGACTTCAGTGGATACAAACACTCAGAGATGAATCACACCGCTTCGTCATCACCTACCATCAGAACCGAAAACGCAGAGAGGATACACAGCTCTCGTTGCTTCAGAAAAAAGGGGTAGGGAAAGCCACCGTCAAGAGATTAATCGACTACTTTGGCAGTTTTGAAAAAATCTCTGTAGCAAGTTATGAAGAGATCGCTGCGGCAACCAATCAGCGTATTGCCATAATTTTGTCAAAATAGGCTAAAAGACCCTATTTCATATTAAAAAATGCGAGAATTCAGCCAAATTACTCTTTTTTGGGTTGATTTGCCTTTATTTCGGTAGTAGTTTAAGGGGTTTTTGCGTAAACTATGCATATTTATTGTACTATTTTTTCACGACACACGAAGGAGGTTGTTATATGTTTTTTATTGTCAATCATGAGAACAGTATCATTGCCGCAGATACTGATTTCCTAGAAGGGGTAGGTGCCGAAAACATCTATGAAGCAGCATTGCTTATCAAAAAAGGTGAAATAGCACTGGATGAACTGGAACAATCTATCTCTTACTTTCAGCAAAATAATACTTTTTCCAAAACTAAGCTCTCAACTTTCTTGGGTGATGCCTATCTCTATGAGATCAATGAAGCGAAGGGTCAGACAATAGCAGAGCCTCAGGAAACAGAAAGATCTGAGGAAGAAGCACTCTTCAACCTTGCTGTACTGCAGCCAGATCTCGAGGATGAAAAAGAAGCATCTTTAGAGGAAGAAATCCTTGCTACTGATACAGGTATGAAAGAGGAGGTCAAAGAAGAGGAGGTCTTCAGCCTTGCAGATACAGAAGAGGACTCCTCCATAGAGGGTATGCCGCTCTCACTCTCTGAGTCTGAATCCGAGGAGGCTATGGACAGTCTCCTAGATGATATCAGTACATCCCATATTCCTGAATTGGGATTTGTTGATGACAAAGAACTACACATATCCGAAGAGACTCTTCCTGCATCTCCGGAAGATGTTGTTGGACTCCTAGGGACTGGTACAGAGGCAGATACCACAGAGGAGGAAGAGGATCAATCCATAGATCTTACAATCAGTGACGAACCTTTCCTATCTCTTATGGAGAAAGAAAAAGAAGAGGGTGCCGAGGAAGAGGTTGTATCATTCATTTCTGATGATCTCCCATCTATCATACCTGCAGAAGCAGAGATACTCGATACAGAAAAAACAGAGCATTACGTAGACACTCTTTTCAGTGAACCAGAAGAACCTATTCAGAGCAGTGCAACTGACTTTTTAGAGATTGCCGAGCTCATTGGTGTCTCGGAAGAGGAGTACTTACACTTCTTGGATGACTTCGAAAAAGAGTCTGCCCTGCTTGAGCCAGACCTTAGAAGTAATAACCTCAAAGAGAGCAGAGAAGCTTTGTCTATTCTAAAAGAGGCCTCACTACTGCTGCATCTCCCACAAATCACAGAAAAACTCAATGGACTTTCCAACGCAACCTCCAATGAAAAGTCTTCTATTATTGACAGTTACCTGACCATGGTCACGCAAATTAGAAGCATGGTAGGAAAAACCATATCTGATAATACTATACCCATGATACATCTCCAAGATGACACAGAAGAAAAAGTTACTTCCACAAAAGAGAGCCTTCCGGAAGAGAAGCAGGAAGCTGTTTTGAGAAAATCTGTAAACAACCTTACAGAGAAAGTATCTATCTCTTTAGATCAGGTGCAGGCTATTCCTTTCGACTTCAGTATCAAGGAAGCAGCAGATGAACTGACACTTCCGGTATCCCTTGTCAGCGAATTTGTCATCGACTTCATCAGCCAGGCAAAGGAGAATATACCCCTATTGCAAGGGGCCTATGAAGAGAGAGATATGGATACAGTACAGACTACTGCACACATGCTCAAAGGTGCATCCAGCAACCTACGTATCACCCCTATGGCAGATACCCTTTATCAGCTACAGTTTAATGAAGATTTTGCACAAGTACCCGAGTTGATCACATTGTTTACAGGGCAACTGAAAGCACTCTCCATACAAATGGACCAAGCATGATAAGGAAAACAGTATGAAAATTCAAAATAGCATCAAGTTGGGTTCGTGGATACCAGCACTCCTATTCTTTTTTCTCTCAAGTTACTTTCTCTTTGAGAGCTACGCTGACTATGCCCAAATGGCGTCATGGCATACACTGCTCTCAAGTTATACCGCTATTCTATTTCCTATAGCACTTATTTTATGGCTTTCGAGTATTCTATTTCTTATACACAGTCGTCGCGTCTCTCGTATACTCAAAGATAATACAGCAGGACTTGAAAAGATTATTGTCCGGGCTCTCAAAGATACTGAAGAGGGTGACCTTCCCCCCGATGTCTGGGCGCTGAAAGACACCATTGATCTAGGTGCCAATAAAGGTCTTCATGATGCCTATACTATTTTGGAGGCATTGATACAGACTGCCAAAACAGACAAGGCCACTGCCACGGAAGCCAATGAAGCCAAATCACTTTTCCTTGCCAATATGTCACATGAGATAAGAACACCCATGAATGGCATTATCGGTTTTACTGAGTTGTTAAAAAATACCAATGTCGATGATGAGCAAAAAGAGTTTGTTTCCATTATTGAGAAAAGTTCCGAGAACCTGCTCAGCATCATTAACAACATCCTTGATCTCTCCAAAATAGAGAGCAAAAATGTGGAGATTGAGAGTAATATCTTCAGTACAGACCAACAGTTTGAGGGTGCTATTGAGACATTTTCTACGACAGCTGCAGAAAAAAATATCAACCTTAACTACTATTGTGATCCCTATATCGGACAACAGCTCAAAGGAGACTCTGTCAAGCTGACAGAAGTTTTAACCAACCTACTCAATAATGCCATCAAATTTACCAATTATGGAGGCGAAATCACACTCCATATCGAAAAGATATCCAAAGAGAATGGGAAGAGTATCATTCAATTTGCTGTTGAAGATACCGGTATTGGAATGACCAAGCAGCAGCTTTCAAAAATATTTCAGGCATTTTCACAAGGTGATCTAGACACCACCAGAAAGTATGGG